>OGSG01000018.1_pt1 | contig 156600 bp, 135 predicted proteins | sample 1573841 | NCBI WGS metagenome assembly OGSG01 (sample SAMN03295849, study PRJEB24534) | human gut metagenome | isolation source: fecal sample 2 from infant 7 | host: Homo sapiens | place: USA: Pittsburgh, PA | collected 2014-07
CTGAGCTAATCACCCCCGCTGTGTGGAGTCGCATTATAGGGAGAGTTGAAAATGAGTCAACGCCTTTTCCAAAGTTTTTGTTTGTTCGTCGTAAAATTAGACAGTGCGCTGATTTTATGGTCGTTAAGGTATGATTTCTCAACAGATACCGCCGGAAAATAAGGGGTGGAAGGTATCAACATTGAGGAATCAGCGCACGGTGGTAGAATATTGCCCACTTTGTCACTCCCTGGCATGTGCCGCTTAATGGCATTGTTTAACACTAAGGCCAATCAATGAAAATCAAAACCCGCTTCGCGCCAAGCCCGACCGGCTATCTGCACGTCGGTGGCGCTCGTACCGCTCTTTATTCCTGGCTTTTCGCCCGCAATCAGGGCGGCGAATTTGTGCTGCGTATCGAAGACACCGATCTTGAGCGCTCCACGCCGGAAGCCATCGAAGCCATTATGGATGGGATGAACTGGCTGAGCCTGGAGTGGGATGAAGGCCCGTATTTCCAGACCAAACGCTTCGATCGCTACAACGCGGTCATTGATGAAATGCTGGCGGCGGGTACGGCATATAAATGCTATTGCTCGAAAGAGCGTCTGGAAGCGCTGCGCGAAGAGCAAATGGCGAAGGGTGAAAAGCCGCGTTACGACGGCCGCTGCCGTCACAGCCATGAGCATCACGCGGACGATGAGCCTTGCGTCGTGCGTTTTGCGAACCCGCAGGATGGCTCCGTCGTGTTTGACGATCAGATCCGCGGCCCGATTGAGTTCAGCAACCTTGAGCTTGACGATCTGATTATCCGTCGTACTGACGGCTCCCCGACCTACAACTTCTGTGTGGTGGTGGACGACTGGGATATGGAAATCACGCACGTGATCCGTGGCGAAGACCATATCAACAACACGCCGCGCCAGATCAACATTCTGAAAGCGCTGGGCGCGCCGGTACCGCTGTACGCGCACGTCTCTATGATCAACGGCGATGACGGCAAAAAACTCTCTAAACGCCATGGCGCGGTGAGCGTTATGCAGTATCGCGACGACGGCTATCTGCCGGAAGCGCTGCTGAACTATCTGGTGCGTCTGGGCTGGTCCCACGGCGATCAGGAAATTTTCTCCCGTGAAGAGATGATCAAATTCTTCGCGCTTGACGCGGTCAGTAAATCGGCGAGCGCGTTCAATACCGATAAACTGCTGTGGCTGAACCACCACTATATTAATACGCTGGCGCCGGAATATGTGGCGACGCATCTGCAGTGGCATATCGAGCAGGAAAATATCGATACCCGCAACGGTCCGCAGCTGGCGGAGCTGGTGAAACTGCTGGGTGAGCGCTGCAAAACCCTTAAAGAGATGGCGCAAACCTGCCGCTACTTCTACGAAGATTTCAGCGAGTTCGACGCCGATGCGGCGAAAAAACACCTGCGTCCGGTCGCGCGTCAGCCGCTGGAAGTGGTGCGCGATAAACTCTCGGCCCTGACCGACTGGACTGCCGAAAACGTGCACCACGCCATTCAGGCCACGGCTGATGAGCTGGAAGTGGGCATGGGTAAAGTCGGTATGCCGCTGCGCGTCGCTGTGACCGGGGCAGGGCAGTCGCCGGGCCTGGATGTGACAGTTCATGCGATTGGCAAATCCCGAAGCGTGGAACGTATCAATAAAGCGCTGGCGTTTATCGCCGAGCGCGAAAACCAGCAGTAATAAAAAAGCCGGCGCACGCCGGCTTTTACTTTTCGTCGCGAAGGCCGAGCCTTTTCACCAGGCCCGCCGCTCCTTCTTCGCTGATGAGTTCGCTCAGGCGCGCCTGCTCCTGCGGGCTCAGCATCTCCAGCGTGCGAATAAACTGTGCCATCATCTCGTTATCCCAGGTCACGTAGGGCGCAGGGGTCTCTTCAATGCGGTTATAAAGATGCGCGGAATAGCGCAGCTTATCGGTAGCAAGGAAATAGTCATACACCTGCTGTGTGATAAGAATTAACAGCGCGCCGCCTTTACGTCCTTTGAGCGGAATGCGCTTCCAGCCATACTTTCGCGCCCAGCGGCTGATGGCCTGGGCCGTGTAGCCTGATAGCTCGCCCAGTTCTCCCGCTGTCATCCAGCGTGTAAATTGGTTCATGCGTTAATCCGTATGGCGAATATCCAGACGCTGCAACAGTCCGGCGATGCCTTCGCGCAGCAGTAATGAGGTCAGCTGTTTTTGCTCTGACTGACTCATCTCTCGCAATGAATTTAGCAGCAGATTTTCCAGCGGCGCGTCGACCGTGGCTGTATAAGGGGCCACGTTGTCAGAGACGCGGCGGGCGCTGCGGATAAATGACAGCACCTCTTCATCAATATGAATAACGCGCGCTTTACCGCCCTGCACGCCAGGCTTCGGCGATGTATGCCAGCCTTCTCTACGCACCCACTTATTGATCGTCTGGCGGCTATATCCGGTATAGTGCGCCAGCTCGTCCGGGGTCATTCGATCCTTGACCATGACTAATCCTTACAAAATGTAAACCTGTTAGTAGTTAATCGTACAAGAACACAGTACATGAAACTGTGACGTGAATAACTACAGCGTATCGGGAGAACCGCGTTTTTGGAACCTTTTTGCTGCCTTTTTCGGCACTTGAAAGGCAAAGATGAATTTGGCGTTGACACTGTCCGGTGGAATTCTTATTATCCCGCCCGTCAACGCGACAAGGTGTTCCGACGGGGCTATAGCTCAGCTGGGAGAGCGCTTGCATGGCATGCAAGAGGTCAGCGGTTCGATCCCGCTTAGCTCCACCAAACCTACATCCCATCAGGTTTGGTCAGTAACACTAAAATCTCGTGGGGCTATAGCTCAGCTGGGAGAGCGCTTGCATGGCATGCAAGAGGTCAGCGGTTCGATCCCGCTTAGCTCCACCAAAATTAAAACCCTCGCTTAATAGCGGGGGTTTTTGCTTTCAGGGTCTTGCGCGCAGTTCGACACTGACGGCTCGTGCTTTGTTCTCTGCCATTTCCTTGCCAGCCCGTCGAAAGGTTTTTATTATTAAAGTCTGTACGACACGCCGCCCTGATGCCTGAGAAGCTCCCTATGAATGCTCACTACGGTTTGCGTAAGTCAGGCATCGCGTTATTGCTCTGCGTCCTGCTGTTGCCGCTAGCGCGCCTGTTATCTCCCAAAGCCATTGTCGATGGCGCGGGAATATATTTAACGTTTTTACCGCTCAGCCTGATGCTGGCGATGATTTATCTTTTCGGTCGCTATGCATTATTCCCTCTGGTCATCACTTTTTTATTTTTTTATGGCTGGTTTTTCCCGTTAAATAGCCAACAACTGCTGGCGTTTATCGCGAGTTTTTTATTACCAGTGATTCTGACTTGCGCTATTCTTCGCGCGTTAAAAGGCCCGCGCTGGCGCTTTGCGATCTCCCGTCACAGTACCGGGCTGCGGCTGTTTCTGCCCGGTCTGTTAGCCCCTTGCCTGATAAAGTTTTTAATGGTGGTTTCAGGCTACTGGCTTGATTATCCAGAGGTTATTTCATCTTACTTTGGTGAAAGCACCTCGTTTTATAGTGTTGTCACCGTGCAGGGGTTAATGGCGGCCTCGGTCATTTTTGTCGATATTTTTTATTATCCCGTTCGTATGGCGTTAAGCCCGGCTTTTGCGCGGGCTTTCTGGCATCGTTGCGTTATTCCGCTGCTGGCACCTGAAAAGAAAGTGCTGGCCGCAGGGTGGTTTGCGGGCGTCTTCATTCTGCTGATACTCTTCCTGTTGCCCTTTAAACTATTTTTAATTTCGATCTATACGCTGCCAGTCATCTTTGTTTTATTTACCGCCGGAATTTTCCTTATTGGGCCGGTGTTAATTACGCTGTTGTGGTCTTTTTCATTGTTATTATTACTGGGCAGCAGCAGCAACTTTTTACCGGCTGAAAAAAACGGCTTTTTACTGGCGTTTATGCTGTCTGGTTTTATCGCATTTACGGTTTCAATGCGTTTCATGACGGTCATTTTTAACAAGAGTGAATGGATGAAACGGCAGTACCGTATGCTCGCCTTGACCGACCCGCTTACCCGCCTGCCGAACCTGCGTGCGCTGGAGCGGCACCTGCAAGGCATCTCCGGGGGCGCGCTCTGCTGCCTGCGCGTCGCTAATCTTGAGTTTCTGAGCCGCCACTATGGCCTCATGATGCGCATTCAGTGCAAAAAAGAGGTCACGACGCTGCTGCTGCCCTGGCTTAACACAGGTGAGAAAGTCTTTCAGTTGCCCGACAGCGACCTGCTCATTTATCTCGCAGGCCCCGAGCCGCAGAGCCGGTTGCGCCACCTGGTGGATTTGCTGAACAGCAAACGTATTCAGTGGAATGGCGCGCAGCTTGAGCTCGACTATAGCGCCGCCTGGGCACCCGTGCCTCGGGCACAGACACCGGAAGAGCTCTACCGCACCATTGGCCAACGCAGTTATCTGGCAGAGGTTGCTGGCCCCGGCGATCCGGTCGTGGCGCTGGAGAGTCGCAGTCAGGGGCTTTCCGGGCAAACCAGCGAGCCGGTGCTCATGCTGCAGAAAGTCAAACAGGCGCTTTCAGAAGGGGGCGTTACGCTGTTTGCACAACCGATACAAAACGCACAAGGCGAGGGGTATGCCGAGATCCTGGCGCGCCTTGAGTGCGATGGCGAACTCATCATGCCCGCCAAATTTATTCCTCTTATCACCCGATTTAATCTCAGCGCGCGTTTCGATATGCAGGTGCTTGAGAAACTCCTTATTTACCTGCATACCCACCCGCAAACGCGCCCTGGCGCGCGCTTCTCCGTGAACCTGATGCCCTTAACGCTGGAACAGCAAGGCATCGCTCAACAGGCTATCGCACTGTTTGAGCGCTACCGGGTGCCCATCAGCGCGGTGATCCTGGAGGTAACAGAAGAGCAGGCGCTCTCCGGGTCGGAAAACACCGTTCAAAATATTGCGCTGTTGCAGGCGCGAGGGTTTTGCATCGCCATTGATGATTTTGGCACCGGTTACGCTAACTTCGAGCGGCTTAAAAATTTACAGGCTGACATTATTAAAATCGACGGCTGTTTTATACGTAACGTGGTGAGCAATACCTTTGACGCGCTGGTGGTGAAATCGATTTGCGATCTGGCGAAAGCGCGTTCGCTGACTGTCGTGGCAGAGTTTGTGGAAACGCCAGCGCAGCGCGATCTGCTGTTCGCGCTTGGCGTGGAATACATTCAGGGCCACCTGCCGGGCCGGCCAGAACGGCTTGAGCGCGAGGCATAAAAAAACCGGGGCTTGCCCCGGTTTTTAAGTATCGTGTTTGATTACAGCACGAGTGCGGCGATGGACGCAGAGAGCACGCTCACAAGCGTAGAGCCGTACACCAGCTTCAGGCCAAAGCGGGAAACCACATTGCCCTGCTCTTCGTTCAGGCCTTTGATAGCGCCGGCGATGATGCCGATAGAGGAGAAGTTAGCGAACGATACCAGGAATACCGACAGAATGCCTTCCGCGCGCGGAGAAATCGTGCCTGCCAGTTTCTGCAAATCCATCATCGCGACGAATTCGTTGGAGACCAGTTTGGTCGCCATAATACTGCCGACCTGCAGCGCTTCGTTAGCCGGCACGCCCATCACCCAGGCAACCGGGTAGAAGATGTAGCCCAGAATACCCTGGAAGGAGATGCCCAGCACTGCGGCGAACAGCGCGTTCAGACCAGAAATCAGCGCGATAAAGCCAATCAGCATCGCGGCTACGATAATCGCCACTTTGAAACCTGCCAGAATGTACTCGCCCAGCATTTCGAAGAAGCTCTGCCCTTCATGCAGGTTAGACATCTGCAAATCTTCTTCATTCTCAACGCGGTACGGGTTGATGATGGAGAGGACGATAAAGGTACTGAACATATTCAGGATCAGCGCCGCCACCACGTACTGCGGTTTCAGCATGGTCATGTACGCGCCGACGATAGACATGGACACCGTGGACATCGCAGTTGCGGCCATGGTGTACATACGGTTGCGTGACATTTTGCCGAGAATATCCTTATAGGCGATAAAGTTTTCTGATTGTCCCAGAATCAGCGAGCTTACCGCGTTAAAGGATTCCAGTTTACCCATACCGTTCACTTTAGAGAGAACCGTACCGATAGCCCGGATAACAATCGGCAGTACGCGAATGTGTTGCAGAATACCGATTAACGCAGAGATAAAAACGATAGGGCAAAGCACTTTCAGGAAGAAGAATGCCAGACCTTCATCGTTCATTTTGCCAAAGACAAAGTTTGTCCCTTCATTAGCAAAGCCGAGCAGTTTTTCAAACATATCGGCAAAACCTTTAACAAAGCCCAGGCCAATATTTGAATTAAGGAAGAACCAGGCCAGCAGCACTTCAAGCACCAGCAGCAGGCCAATATAAGGCAGACGAATTTTTTTGCGGTCATGACTGACCAGCAAAGCAAGCAGCGCTACAACGGCGAGCGCCAAAACGAAATGAAGAACGCGGGACATATTTGCTCCAAATATGAGGCAGGTTTAATTTCCGTGCACATTCTATGCAACAACCATTTAGAAAACGAGATCTGCAACACACTATAGTTACGTCATGTGACCAAACGCTAAAAGAGTGATCAAACATACAAAAATGTTATGTTGCGTAAAGCAGTGAAAGGTTATCTTTTGCTGCTACACTTTTAACATACGTGGGCGCACGGCAAAGTATTTTCCGCGTATTCCTCGATCTTAACCCACCTTTCATTGATTTCAGCTATCAGAGCCATTAAGGATTGTCCGGTTTAATGAACTTGATAATCATTCTCATTTTGGTAGCATGAAACATAGCAAAGGCTATATTTCAGAGGCAGAGCATGAACCACACTCGCGTTGAGCAAAATCGTGGCCGTACAGCGCGGAAGTTAAGGCTGGCGCTGATGGGGCCTGCTTTCATCGCTGCCATTGGCTATATCGATCCGGGTAACTTTGCGACCAATATTCAGGCAGGCGCGAGCTTTGGCTATCAGCTGTTGTGGGTCGTCGTCTGGGCGAACCTGATGGCGATGCTGATTCAGGTGCTCTCGGCCAAGCTTGGCATCGCGACGGGCAAAAATCTCGCCGAGCAAATTCGCGATCACTATCCGCGCCCGGTTGTCTGGTTTTACTGGGTGCAGGCGGAGATCATCGCGATGGCGACCGATCTCGCGGAATTTATTGGCGCGGCGATAGGTTTTAAACTCATTCTTGGCGTATCGCTTCTGCAGGGCGCGGTACTGACGGGTATCGCCACGTTTCTGATCCTGATGCTGCAAAAGCGCGGGCAAAAGCCGCTTGAGAAAGTCATCGGCGGGCTGCTGCTGTTTGTGGCGGCGGCCTATATCGTCGAGCTCTTCTTCTCGCAGCCGAAACTGGCGGAGCTCGGCAAAGGGATGCTGATCCCAAGCCTGCCGACGTCCGAAGCGGTGTTCTTGGCCGCAGGCGTGCTGGGGGCGACCATCATGCCGCATGTTATCTATCTGCACTCGTCGCTGACGCAAAACCTGCATGACGGCTCGCGCAAAGAACGCTACTCGGCGACCAAATGGGACGTGGCGATCGCCATGACCATCGCCGGTTTTGTGAATCTGGCGATGATGGCGACCGCAGCGGCGGCGTTTCACTTTAGCGGCCACACCAAAGTGGCGGAGCTCGATCAGGCATATCTTACGCTTGAACCGTTGCTCAGCCACGCGGCGGCGACCATTTTTGGGTTAAGTCTGGTGGCGGCGGGGCTCTCTTCCACAGTGGTGGGCACGCTGGCAGGGCAGGTAGTGATGCAGGGGTTTGTACGCTTCAGTATTCCGCTCTGGGTGCGTCGCGCGGTCACCATGGCGCCGTCGTTTATCGTTATTCTGATGGGGCTTGATCCGACGCGTATTCTGGTGATGAGCCAGGTGCTGCTGAGCTTTGGTATCGCGCTGGCGCTGGTGCCGCTGCTGTTCTTTACCAGCAATAAAGCGCTGATGGGCGAGCTGGTCAACACGCCGTGGGTAAAACGTACCGGGTGGGCGATTGTCGTACTGGTGGTGGCGCTGAATATCTGGCTGCTGGTGGGCACGGCGCTTGGGTTATAGCGACGTAAAAGACGTAAAAAGGCAGGCGCTAAGCCTGCCTTTTTTGTGATGTAGCGTGTGAAATCAGTGGTGATGACCATGGCCGCGGCCATGCTTACCCCAGCCGCGACGGTCGTCGCGATCGTTCCAGCCTTCACGATAGCCGCGTTCATACGCCCGGCGGTCATCCCAGCCGCGATGTTTATCCCATCCGCGGTGCAGGCCATTGTCATGACGCCACCAGCGGTCGCCGCGCCACTCATAATGGTTACGCCAGTAGTCGCGGTCGCGCCAGCGGCCGCCGTCCCAGTAGTTACCGTAATTGTCGCGATCGCCAATTTGTAATTTGATGGATGGCAACAGGGTGATTTCACCAGCGCTGGCGATAAGCGGCGCGGTGCCCGCCAGTAACGCTGCTGCAAGAATCAGTGACCTGAACATACTTATCTCCTTCACGATCGGGGCCGTAGTGGCCTGTTGCAGTAATATTACGGACCTGTAAATCCCTGCAGCATCGCTCCGACTCTGAAAACAGGTATGACCGCACTTTTTGCTAAAGCAGCGTTACCTGATGCACTATGCGAGTATCGCCTCGATCGCCTGCCGCTCTTCGGCGGAAAAGCCCCGGTTTGCCAGCATTCCCACCGCATCGTCTATCTGGCTGGTCTTGCTGGCGCCAATCAACACTGACGTCACTTTCTCATCGCGCAGCACCCAGGCGAGCGCCATCTGTGACAGTTTCTGCCCGCGCTGTAGGGCGAGATCGTTCAGCTTGCGCACTTTATCGAGTTTCTCAGGCGTGATCTGATCCGGGTTCAGGAAGCGGCTGCCGCTGGCGGCGCGCGAATCTGCCGGAATGCCGTTCAGGTAACGGTCCGTCAGTTGCCCGCCAGCCAGCGGCGAGAAGGCGATACTGCCGACGCCTTTTTCCTGCAAGAGATCCAGCAGGCCATCCTCTACCCAGCGCTCAAACATCGAATATTTCGGCTGGTGGATAACACACGGCGTGCCGAGCTGGGCCAGCAGATCGATAGCCTCGCGCGCGCGGTCTGCCGGGTAATTAGAGATGCCGACATACAGCGCTTTACCCTGACGCGCGATATGATCGAGCGCGCGCATGGTTTCTTCGAGCGGCGTCTCCGGGTCCGGGCGGTGGTGATAGAAAATATCGACATATTCAAGGCCCATGCGCTTCAGGCTCTGGTCGAGGCTCGAAATCAGGTATTTGCGCGAGCCCCAGTCGCCGTAAGGGCCGTCCCACATGGTGTAACCCGCTTTGGTGGAGATCATCAGCTCGTCGCGGTACGGCAGAAAATCCTCTTTCAGGAGGCGACCAAAATGGCTTTCGGCGGAGCCCGGCGGCGGCCCGTAATTATTGGCGAGATCAAAATGGGTAATGCCGAGATCAAACGACCGGCGCAGCAACTGGCGGCTGGTCTCGACCAGCGTGGCGTCGCCAAAGTTATGCCACAGGCCGAGAGAAATGGCCGGGAGCTTCAGGCCGCTGCGTCCGCAACGGCGGTATTCCATGGTGGCGTAGCGCGCCGGATCTGCCTGATAAACCATGCTTCTTCACCTCTGTATGTGGTTACTGCCCTGTGTAATTATCGAATTGAGTGACTCACCCGTACCGCAAGTGTATACGTTTACACTCAACGCGAAAGCTGACAGCCTACACGCCCGACGCGCGTAAATCTTGCTTGCCACCGCTTTTTGCTGCCGCATTCTGGACAGCGATCACACTTCATTAATACTCACTACAGGTCCCTGAAAAAGGATGGCAAAAATGCCAGTTCACTATTGTATTGCCGATTATCTGTTGGATCGTCTGGCAGGATGTGGTGTTAAGCACCTGTTTGGCGTACCTGGAGATTACAATCTGCTGTTCCTCGATAACGTCATTGCCCACCCGCGTATTACCTGGGTCGGCTGCGCGAATGAGCTTAACAGCGCTTATGCCGCCGACGGGTACGCCCGCTGTAACGGCATCGGCGCGCTGCTGACGACCTATGGCGTCGGCGAACTCAGCGCGCTCAACGCCATTGCCGGTAGTTACGCTGAGGCGGTGCCGGTGCTGCATATCGTCGGCGCGCCGTGTCAGGCGGCGCAGCGCAAGGGCGAAGTGCTGCACCACACGCTGGGCGATGGCGATTTCCATCACTTTATGCGCATCGCCCGCGAAGTGACCGCAGCCCAGGGCTGGCTCACGCCCGCGAACGCCTGCAGCGAAATTGACAGGGTGATTGCTGAAATGCTGCGTACCCGCCGCCCCGGATATCTGGTGCTGCCCACCGATGTGGCAAGTGCGCCGGCGGTTGCGCCTGTAAACGCTATCACCGTGCCACGCCCGCAGGGCGACGACGCGCAGCTGGCCGCATTTCGTGAGGCGGCGCAGGCGCGGTTCGCCAGCGCCGGACGCGTGGCGTTGCTGGCGGATTTTCTGGCCCAGCGCTTCGGCGTGCAAAACGGGCTGCATCAGTGGCTGGACGACACGCCGATGCCGCACAGTTCGTTGCTGATGGGCAAAGGTGTGCTGGATGAAACCAAACCCGGTTTCACCGGGACTTACAGCGGCGCGGCGAGCGATCCGGCGGTCTGCCAGGCTATTGAAGAGGCGGATCTCGTTATCTGCGTTGGCGTGCAGTTCGCCGATACGATCACCGCCGGGTTTACCCAGCGTCTGACGCGCGATCAGACCATCGACATCCAGCCCTGGGCGACGCGCGTAGGCGACCGCTGGTTCAGCGGGATCGCGATGGATCAGGCGGTAGCGATTCTGCATGACATCGCCAGACGCCACAGTGCGCGCCTGCCGCCGCCGGACGTCGCGCCGCCTGTAGCCAAACCCACCACCGCAGGCGCGCTTAACCAGCAAAACTTCTGGCCGCTGATTGAGACGTTTTTACAGCCGGGCGACATCATCGCCGTCGATCAGGGCACCGCCGCGTTTGGCGCCGCCGCGCTGCGTCTGCCCGCTGGCTGTGATTTCCTGGTGCAGCCGCTCTGGGGCTCGATAGGCTACGCCTTGCCTGCTGCATTCGGCGCGCAGACGGCCTGCCCGAACCGCCGCGTGGTGTTGATCACCGGTGATGGCGCGGCGCAGCTCTCTATCCAGGAAATGGGCTCTATGCTGCGCGATGGTCAGGCGCCGGTGGTTATCGTGCTCAATAACGACGGCTACACGGTGGAGCGTGCCATTCACGGCGCGACGCAGCGTTATAACGACATCGCTCCGTGGCAGTGGACGAAACTGCCGCACGCGCTGCATGCTGACAGCCAGGCGCAAAGCTGGCGCGTCAGCGACGCGGCGCAACTCAAAGAGGTGCTGGAGCGTCTCTCGCGGCCCGAGCGGTTGTCGTTAATTGAGGTGATGCTGCCGCGCGACGATGTGCCGCCGCTGCTCGACGCCGTCAGCCGTGCGCTGGAGGCCCGCAACGGCGCGCAGGACGAATAAGCGCCTTTCGGTACAGAAGATGCTGAAACGTTCAAGGTAATCTGTGATGTAAGTCTCTAAACGCGGGGCACTTATGCTATGGTCATTGTTGTTCAGGCGCCGTGAATTTAGAGTGTGCCAAGATTATTTTGTATTTAGCGGAGCAGCAACAGAATGACCAAATATGCTTTGGTGGGAGACGTAGGCGGCACCAACGCACGCTTAGCGCTGTGCGACGTAGACAGCGGCGAGATACTCAAGGCGAAAACCTATTCCGGCCTTGATTATCCGAGCCTGGAAGCGGTGGTGCGGGTGTATCTGGAAGAGCATAACGCCACGGTGACGGATGGCTGTATCGCCATCGCGTGCCCGATTACCGGCGACTGGGTGGCGATGACCAACCACGTATGGGCGTTTTCTGTCGCCGAAATGAAAAAGAATCTCGGCTTCGATCATCTGGAAATTATTAACGATTTCACCGCTGTTTCTATGGCGATCCCGATGCTCAAAACCGACCATCTGATCCAGTTTGGCGGCGGCGAACCGCAGCCCAATAAACCGATCGCCGTTTATGGCGCGGGCACCGGGCTTGGTGTGGCACACCTCGTGCATGTGGATAAACGCTGGGTCAGCCTGCCGGGCGAGGGCGGTCACGTCGATTTCGCGCCGAACAGCGAAGAAGAAGCGATTATTCTTGAACAGCTGCGCGCCGAAGTCGGGCACGTCTCCGCCGAGCGCGTGCTCTCAGGGCCGGGGCTTGTGAATCTCTACCGCGCCATTGTTAAAGCCGATGGCCGTCTGCCGGATAACCTGCGTCCGAAAGACATCACCGAACGCGCACTGGATGACAGCTGCACCGACTGCCGTCGCGCGCTGTCGCTCTTCTGCGTCATCATGGGCCGTTTCGGCGGCAACCTGGCGCTGACGCTCGGCACTTTCGGCGGCGTCTATATCGCAGGCGGTATCGTGCCGCGCTTCCTGGATTTCTTCACCTCCAGCGGTTTCCGCGGCGGGTTTGAAGATAAAGGCCGCTTTAAATCTTATGTGCAGGATATTCCGGTCTATCTGATTGTTCACGACCAGCCGGGGCTGCTCGGCGCGGGCGCGCATCTGCGCCAGACGCTCGGACAGATCCTCTGAGAAAAAGGCGCCACGCGGCGCCTTTTCTTTTTCCCTCACAGCCGCATCAACTGGCGGAATGCTTTAACCCGGCTGCGGCTCACCGGCACCTGAAAATCGAGATCGCGCAGGCGCAGCACGTAAGTGTTGTTAAACCACGGCTCAATCTCGCGGATTTTATTGAGATTCACGCAGTAGGAGCGGTGGCAGCGGAAGAAATGCGCCTCCGGCAGACGGCTGCAAAACTCAGTGATATTCATCGGCATCACATACGCTTCTTTGCGCGTATAGACGAACGTCATCTTCTCGTGCGCTTCGGCATAATAGATATCGTTAATATCGGTGACGATAATCCGCTCATCCTTGATGAGATTAATGGTCGCGTTCTCACGCCCGGCGGGAGCGGCGGCGTGCGGCGCGCTCTGCTGCGCAAAGGCGGCTTCCAGCTTTTGCAGCATGCCGATAATGCGCGACTCCTGATACGGTTTCAGAATGTAGTCAAAAGCTTCCAGTTCGAACGCTTCTACCGCGTGCTCTTTCCAGGCAGTGATAAATACGATAAACGGCTTGCGGGCGAATTTACTGATGTTCTGCGCCAGCAATACGCCGTCCAGCGACGGAATATTAATATCGAGAAAAATGGCGTCCACATCGTGCTGCTGCAGATATTTCAGCACATCCAGCCCGTCTTCGAACGTGGCGACCACATCCATCTGGCTGTGCGTTTTAATCAGCCAGTTCAGCTCCTGCTGCGCGAGGACTTCATCCTCAACGATAATGACTTTCATCGCATTCCCTCTCTACAACAGCATCGCAGCGTCAGGGCGCGGCGGTTGATGGGGCACGTAAAACGCAATCTCGGTGCCCGGCTCCAGGCGGCGAATATTCAGCCCTTCGCCATATAACAGCTTCACGCGGTGATGCACGTTAACCAGCCCGATTTTATTGACCGGCATCTCGTTGGTATCCAGCTGTTCGACAATCTTTGGATCGATGCCGTGGCCGGTGTCGCGCACCGCGATCCGCACCCGGCTGCCGCTTTGCGCAATGCTAATCGTCACCACGCCTTTGCCGCGGCACGGCTGGATGCCATGCACGATGGCGTTCTCCACCAGCGGCTGAATAAGCAGGCTGGCGACGCGGCAGTTCACTTCGTCGTCGATATCGTAAATCACGGTCAGCTTGTCGCCAAAGCGCGCCTGCTCAATCGCGATGTAATCCTTAATCTGGTACAGCTCTTTTTTGATATCAATCTGCTCGTCGTCGTTCAGTTCAATGTTGTAGCGCAGGTAGCGCGAGAGATTAAAAATCAGCTGGCGCGCGGTGTCCGGGTTCAGGCGTATGGAAGATGAGATCGCGTTCAGCGCGTTAAACAGAAAATGCGGGTTAATTTTGCTTTGCAGCGCGCGCAGCTCCGCTTTGTTCGCCATCTCGCGCAGTTGCTCGGCGCGCGACACCTCAAGCTGTGTGGAGATAATCTGCGACAGGCCGATGGCCATCTCCTGCAGCGACGAGGTAATTTGATGCGCGTGGCAGTAGTAGATTTTCAGCGTTCCGGTGACGACGCCTTTCTCCCACAGCGGGATCACCAGCATGGAGTGGATCTCCGGCGTGCGGTGGGCTTCGTCGTTATTTTTGATAATAATTTTACCGTGACGGAGTGCCTGCTGCGTGGTGGGGCTTAGCGCGTCGCTGTTATCCTGATAGTTATGCTCGCCGACGCCGACATAGGCCTGCACCTTTTCGGTATTGGTGATGGCGACCGCGTCGGCGTTGATATCGCGGCGGATAATGTCGCACACCTGGCGCAGGGATTCGCTGTTCACATGGCGAAACAGCGGCAGCGTTTTGTTGGCGATATCCAGCGCCAGTTTGGCCTGACGCGCGGCGCTGGCCTCTTTCTCGCCCTCAACGCTTCGCACCAGCAGCACGATAAAGCCAATGGACACGGTGCCTAAAATCATCGGCACGCCAATTTTCGAGACGATATCCAGCCCGAGCGCCGTGGTCGGCGCCCAGGCCACCACCAGGATCATGGTCAGCGTTTCGCACAGCATGCCGCCGAGAATACCGGCGCGCCAGTGCTGCGCTTTCGGCACCCGGCGGCTGATAAAACCGGAGATCACACCCGCGACGATGCTGGTGATAAAACAGGGAATGGCGGTGATGCCGCCGATATCAATCAGGTAACGGTGCAGCCCGGCGATAACGCCGGTAATGATGCCGACCCACGGGCCGAAAAGAATACCGCCGGACATCACGGCGATAATGCGCACGTTCACCAGCGAGCCTTCCACCGGCACGCCGGACCACGTACTGAACAGCGCGAACATCGAAAAGATCGCGGTGACAGCCAGCAACTCTTTCGGCGTGTGGGCGCTCTTATGCAGCAGCTCGCGGAACAGCCGCAGGCGAATCAGGAAAAAGAGGCAAATCAGCATTAGCGCCGCGCGGTCGAAGACCGCCAGCAGCATGTCGAAAATCTCGTGCACGGAAAACCCGAAGTCTGGCAGGAAAGCGCACATGATAAAAAACCTGACGGCCCTTGACCAGCCGCCAGGTGTTGCCGGTTATGCGCCTTTGAGCTGTTCGTGTCCGGCAGGGGTCAGATCCGCTTCGGTGGCGCGTCCGCTGAAATCGATTTCGAAATCATCCGGCGCGAAGTCCGGCGGCGAACGGCCTTCCACAAACGCCGGCCACTGGCGCTTCAGGTAGGCGTCGTTCTTCTCACACCACGGCGCGGCGGCGATATACATCACGTTGCTGTCAAACTCGCCCTGATGTTCGTTTTCCACCGCGTGAATAACGTCGCAGTGCCAGAAGACGGTATCGCCCGGCTCCATATCGGGAATTGAGGAAATCCCGGTCAGTAAAAGGGGATGCCAGCGTTCGTTAATGGATAACGCGCGGCCAGGCTTCGCCTCGCACAGTGAATCCTCCGGCACGTCGTCCTGTAATGCGCGCAGCAGGATATACGCCATCGCGTTGGCGACCGGCAGCAGGGTGAGCGTACCGCCGTGCTTGCGCTGCTCGGAGAGCGCCGTCCAGCCCTGAAAGGTACGGAACATCGAGCAGACGGCAGGTGAGGGGATCTCCCGCGCCTCAACGCGGCCCTCGGCTTCAAACGGGTTATAGCGCTGCCACTCGCCGCTAAAGACGTGACGGTAAACGTGACGGAAATTCTCATCAAGCCAGCGCTCCACCGAGCCGCCATCCACATGCGGCGACAGGCCAAGCGACGACGATCGCGGCGGGCGGCGACGGGTGCGGTCGGCGTACGTCACCACGCGATTCGGGTCGAAATGCTGTTTGCCGTGGCTCTCCGTCTGCCAGAGATTATTGAGAAACACTTGCGCGGCTTTCATACGCTCGTGCTGGCGCGCCTCCACCTGCGGCTTCGACCAGTAAATGCCGTAAATTTGCGGCTTACTGTCGGCAAGCGTGCCGAAATAGTTATCTTCCGCCGCGTTCTTGAGCTTTTCGACAAAATCGTTTCGTTCCAGGTAATCGCCAATCTCCTGGTTCCAGGCGCGCGCCTGGTTTTCCGGGAAGACGCCTTTAATCACGCAGCAGCCGCGCTCGCGGATGCGGGCTTTCTGCGCGTCGCTGATGCGGCCATGAATGATGTCGTCGGCATGGATCTGCGGCACCGGGCTTTCGCCGCGCGCGGTTTCACTTTTGATGGTGTCAATCTGGCGCGCGATATCGGCTTCCAGTTCGGCAAACACGGACTGATAGTTCGGCAGCGCCGCACGTAGCTGCTGTTTTATCTCGCGGATAGCGGCGGGAAGATCGGGAATGTGCAGGGTCATAGCGTGTACTCCGGCAATCGGGAACAGGGGTTATTGTTTTGTTACGTCAAAGTTAATATAGCCATGAGGCATCAAATAAAACAGGGTTAACTTTCAAATGAAAGTTCCCGTTTTTTGTTCCGTAAATTATTTTTGCGATTGCCTCTCGACAGCAGAAAATTTTCCAGGCTATGTTCTTAAAGCCGCATCAGCGGCAGCGTCGCTCGGACGGTCCGGGCGCTTACGTCACATCGAGGAACCTATGGCTGACTTCAGTCCCAAACGCCGTTTTTCGCGTATCGAACGCCTTCCCCCTTACGTTTTTAACATCACTGCTGAGCTGAAAATGGCTGCGCGTCGGCGCGGCGAAGATATTATCGATTTCAGCATGGGCAACCCGGACGGCCCGACACCGCCGCATATCGTTGAAAAACTCTGCACCGTGGCCCAGCGCCCGGATACGCACGGTTACTCCACCTCCCGCGGCATTCCGCGCCTGCGCCGCGCCATTTCGCGCTGGTATCAGGAGCGCTACGAGGTGGAGATCGACCCGGAAACCGAAGCTATCGTCACCATCGGGTCCAAAGAGGGGCTGGCGCACCTGATGCTCGCTACGCTCGATCACGGCGACACGGTGCTGGTGCCGAACCCAAGCTACCCGATCCACATCTACGGTGCGGTGATAGCCGGCGCGCAGGTGCGTTCGGTGCCGCTGGTGGAGGGCGTGGATTTCTTCAACGAGCTGGAGCGCGCGATTCGCGAAAGCTATCCGAAGCCGAAAATGATGATTTTAGGCTTCCCCTCGAACCCGACGGCGCAGTGCGTGGAGCTGGAGTTTTTCGAGAAAGTCGTGGCGCTGGCGAAGCGCTATGACGTGCTGGTGGTACACGATCTGGCTTACGCCGATATCGTCTACGACGGCTGGAAAGCGCCGTCCATCATGCAGGTGCCGGGCGCACGCGATGTCGCCGTGGAGTTCTTCACGCTCTCCAAAAGCTACAACATGGCGGGTTGGCGCATCGGCTTTATGGTCGGCAATCAGGAGCTCGTCAGCGCGCTGGCGCGTATCAAAAGCTATCACGACTACGGCACCTTTACGCCGCTCCAGGTGGCGGCCATCGCCGCGCTGGAAGGCGATCAGCAGTGCGTGCGCGATATCGCTGAGCAGTATAAACGCCGCCGCGACGTGCTGGTGAAAGGGCTGCACGAAGCGGGCTGGATGGTCGAATGCCCGAAAGCCTCGATGTATGTCTGGGCGAAAATCCCTGAGCCTTACGCGGCGATGGGCTCGCTGGAATTTGCCAAAAAGCTGCTGCAGGACGCGAAAGTCTGCGTGTCGCCGGGGATTGGTTTTGGCGACTACGGCGACACCCACGTGCGTTTCGCGCTGATTGAAAACCGCGATCGCATTCGCCAGGCGGTGCGCGGCATTAAAGCGATGTTCCGCGCTGACGGGCTGTTACCGGCAAGCGCGAAGAGCGCCGCGGCGCAGGACGCCGAATAAAAAAACAGGAGCCAGTGGCTCCTGTTTCTTTTTACTCAGGTGTTTTACTAAATCATCAGGGCAAACGTGCCGGCCCACAACAGTAAAATCACCGATACGCCCATAAAGAAATATTTCACGTTACATCGCTCCGCATGTCTTAAAACACGCCTGAATCAATACGCAAGGTCACAGTATACAAAGTTGACGCCGCAGCCGAATCACTTTGGGACTATTCCCCAATCCGGCTGCCGCTCTCTAAAATCGTGCGCGTCAAATGACGTCAGCGGGCGCTAATGTAATCCTTTATTTCAGAGGTGACAAGCGACACGCGGGCTCGTTAAAAGAAATTTTTTCATCCTGCTTTTTCCTTAAAAAACAATTAAAAAGAAATTAATTACGGGGCGTAACTCCCGCTTTCAGGCGCTTGCCAGCAGCTTCGCTGACTGCCATTCTGGAAGGGGTAAAAAAACAGGAGCAGCAATGAAAATCAGCAAGGCAAATGCGGAACATTATCTGTGGGGCGGTGACTGCGATGGCTGGCATCTGGTCAAAAACCAAAACCTTAGCGTTATCCATGAGCGGATGCCCGTCGGGCGGGCGGAACAGCGCCACTATCACGAGCAGTCGCGCCAGTGCTTTTTTGTGCTGAGTGGGGAACTGACGATGGCGCTGAACGGCGAGCGCGTGACGCTTACGGCAGGCGAGGCGATAGAAATTCCGCCGCTGGCACCGCACCAGGCGCGTAACGACGGGCAGGAGGCGGTGGAATTTCTGGTTATCTCCCAGCCGACCACGCGGGGCGACCGGGTGGATCTCACAACCAGCCCGAGCGTTTAAGCTTCCAGTAAAGCAAATAACAGACGGCAATGGTGCCGCCGATGGTCACCGGATAGCCGAACGCCGAGCGTATCTCCGGCATATTTTCAAAGTTCATGCCGTACATGCTGAAGATGACCGTCGGCACCACCAGGATCGCCCCCCAGCCTGCGAGCTTTTTCACCACCTCGTTTTGCTGCACCGTCACCAGCGCCAGATTCACATGCATGGCGCTGGTCAGCATTTCACGCATATCCTCGGCATCCATCACCACGTGATGCGCGTGATCCTGCACGTCGCGCAGGTAAGGGCGCAGCGTTTTCGGCACGATATCTTCATGCAGGCGAATCAACTGGTTGCAGATTTCATCCACCGGCAGCGCGGCGTTACGGATAGCCAGCAACTGACGGCGCAGCGTATAGACCTGTTGCACCGCCTGCTTGTCGAACTCGGTGCGGAACATCGTGTTTTCCATCTCGCCGATGCGGCTGGTGAGCGACGAGGTGATTTCCAGATAGTTATCGACGATAAAATCGAGCAGGCAGTAGAGCGCGTAGCCCGGCCCGATGGCCAGCATGTCGGGCTTTTCCTCGGCGCGGGCGCGAATGGGCGCATAGCTTTCGGAGGCACCGTGGCGCACCGTTATCAGAAAGTTTTTGCCGATGAACAGATGCGTTTCGCCAAATTCAATCTGCTCCTGGCGGTTCATCCACGCCGTTTTCACCACCATAAACAGCGATTCGCCATACTGTTCGATTTTCGGGCGTTGATGGGCGGTGAGCGCATCTTCGATGGCGAGTTCGTGCAGGCCGAACTCCTGCTGGATGATATGCATAAACGGCGCGTCGGGCTGCCACAGCCCCAGCCAGATAAAGGCGTCAGGATCTTCAATCGCTTCGCTGATATCTTCGAGGTTAATCACTTCCGGCTTTTTGTCGCGCCGGTACACCATACTGTTAACAATCATTTTCTCATCCCTGGCGGTACGCTTATCGGGTAACTATAAACACCGCGCGTGCCGTCTTCCTCTTTTTCGCGTGAATTCAGGCGATTCTGGCGCTCAGAACATCTCCACCAGGCGGCGTACCGACGGCGAGCGTTCAAACTTGCGCCAGGCCAGCGCGATATCGGTTTTCAGCATCTGATCGCTTAACCGGTGGAACGTTACCTCCGGGTGCCCGATGCACTGCATCGACACCGGCACCAGCGCGAAGCCAAACCCGGCCGCCACCATGCTGAGCGAGGAGGAGAGCTGCGACGCCTGCTGGCTGTCGGCAGGCGCGAGCCCCGCGCGCAGGCAGGCGTTAAACACCAGTTCATAGAGCCCCGGCGCCACTTCATGCGGGAAGAGTACCAGCGGCGTGCCGGCCAGCTCGCTCAGCGCCACTTCATCGCGCTCGCTCAGAGGATGACTGCGGTGCAGCGCGGCCACCATCGGCTCCACGTCAATCAGACGCAGGTTAAACGCTTTGCTGCTCTCACACGGCAGGCGGACAAACGCGGCGTCCAGCAACCCTTCCTGCAAATCGTGCATCAGCGAGGCCATATTCGCCTCCTGTTGCAGCAACGTAATCGCCGGATAACGGTGCTGAAATTCATGCAGCAGGGAAAAAATACGCGGATGAAAAGCATTAGAACTGCTGATGCCGACCGACAGCGTGCCGTTAACGCCGCGTGCGATGCCGCGGGTTTTCTCAAGCGCCGCGTCGCTAAGCGCCAGTATCTGGCACGCGTCCTGATAAAAGGCCTCGCCGGCCTCGGTAAGTTCCACGCCGCGCGTCAGGCGACGCAGCAGCGGCGTGCCCACTTCGCGCTCAAGGCGCTGGATCTGCTGGCTGAGCGGCGGCTGAGAAATACCCAGTAATTCAGCGGCACGGGTGAAGTGTCGCGTCTGGGCTACCGCCACGAAATAACGCAAATATCGAAGTTCCATATCAAATACGACTCAAACCGGGATGCTTTCTATATTGGAACCCTGCGCTGAATCGCGTCAACATTTGATTAATCTTTCTTACGAAATATGAGTGAGGATCAGTGCGATGAGCCATGCAACCGATTGTTCTTGCGAGGAAAGCTTGCTGGAAACCGTGCGGGCGCTGCGGGAAAAAGATACAGAATGTGTGATATATCAAACATCCATGATGAGCGCATTGCTCAGTGGGGTTTACGAAGGAAATACCACCATTGCTGATCTCCTGACCAAAGGCGATTTTGGCCTTGGCACCTTTAACGAACTGGACGGCGAATTAATTGCCTTCAGCCATGAGGTTCACCAGCTGCGCGCCGACGGCAGCGCCCGTAAAGCGCAGCCCGACCAGAAAACACCGTTCGCGGTAATGACCTGGTTTAAACCGCACTACCGCCAGCGCTTTGACCGGCCGATGAGCCGTCAGCAAATTCACGACGTGATCGACCGCCAGGTGCCGTCCGACAACGTCTTCTGCGCGCTGCGCATCGACGGCCACTTCCGCCATGCCCACACCCGCACGGTGCCGCGCCAGACGCCGCCGTACCGCGCGATGACCGACGTGCTGGACGACCAGCCGGTGTTCCGCTTCGACGGCCGCGACGGCGTGTTAGTCGGGTTCCGCACGCCGCAGCATATGCAGGGCATTAACGTCGCGGGCTATCACGAACATTTCATCACCGACGATCGTCAGGGCGGCGGACACCTGCTCGACTACCAGTTAGAGCACGGTGTTCTCACCTTCGGGGAGATCCACAAACTGATGATCGATCTGCCGTCGGACCCGGCGTTCCTCAACGCCAACCTGCATCCCGACAATCTTGATGCGGCCATCCGCTCGGTTGAAAACTAACAGTCAGAAAGGGGAAATATCATGGATAACGAAAACCGGATGCGCCAGTGGGCGCACGGCGCTGACATGGTGGTCGGCCAGCTTGAGGCCCAGGGCGTAAAACAGGTCTTCGGCATTCCCGGCGCGAAAATCGATAAAGTTTTCGACTCCCTGCTGGATTCCAGCATCCAGATTATCCCGGTGCGCCACGAGGCGAACGCGGCGTTTATGGCTGCCGCCGTCGGGCGTATCACCGGCAAAGCCGGGGTCGCGCTGGTCACCTCCGGGCCGGGATGCAGCAATCTCATCACCGGCATGGCGACCGCCAACAGCGAAGGCGACCCGGTGGTCGCGCTCGGCGGGGCGGTTAAGCGCGCGGATAAAGCACGCCAGGTGCATCAGAGCATGGATACCGTGGCGATGTTCAGCCCGGTTACCAAATATTCCGTTGAAGTCTCGTCCTCGGACGCTATCGCCGAAGTGGTTTCTAACGCCTTTCGCGTGGCGGAGCACGGCAGACCGGGCAGCGCCTTTGTCAGCCTGCCGCAGGACATCGTCGATCAACCGGCGCAGGGCAACATTCTGCCTGCGGGCAACGCGCCGAAACTGGGGCCAGCGCCGGATGCATGTATCGACCACGTCGCCGGGCTGATTCGTAACGCTAAAAACCCGGTCATCCTGCTGGGCCTGATGGCGAGCCAGCCGGAGAACAGCCGCGCGCTGCACCGTCTGCTGGAGAAAAGCCATATTCCGGTCACCAGTACTTACCAGGCGGCGGGCGCGGTGAATCAGGAGCACTTCACGCGCTTTGCGGGCCGCGTCGGGCTTTTCAACAATCAGGCGGGCGATCGCTTGCTGCATCTGGCGGATCTCATTATCTGCATCGGCTACAGCCCGGTGGAATATGAGCCTGCCATGTGGAACTGCGGTAACGCCACGCTGGTGCATATCGACGTGCTGCCAGCGTATGAAGAGAGCCACTACGCGCCGGAAATCGAGCTGGTGGGGGATATCGCGGGCACGCTGGAAAAACTGGCCGGGCGCATCGAACAGCCGCTGGTGTTAAGCGACCGCGCGTCTGAAATCCTGATCGACCGTCAGAACCAGCGCGAGCTGCTGGCGCGCCGGGGCGCGCAGTTAAACCAGTTCGCCCTGCATCCGCTGCGCATCGTGCGCGCCATGCAGGACATCATTAACAACGACGTGACGCTGACCGTAGATATGGGCAGTTTCCATATCTGGATCGCCCGCTATCTCTACAGCTTCCGCGCCCGCCAGGTAATGATTTCCAATGGTCAGCAGACCATGGGCGTAGCGCTGCCGTGGGCCATCGGCGCATGGCTGGTGGATCCGTCGCGCAAAGTGGTTTCTGTTTCCGGCGACGGCGGTTTCCTGCAATCGAGCATGGAGCTGGAAACCGCGGTGCGTCTCAAAGCCAACGTGTTGCATATCATTTGGGTGGATAACGCTTACAACATGGTGGCGATTCAGGAAGAGAAAAAATACCAGCGGCTTTCAGGGGTTAGCTTCGGGCCGGTGGATTTCAAAGTTTACGCCGAAGCGTTCGGAGCGGCCGGGTTCGCGGTGGAAAGCGCCGAGGCGCTGGAGCCGACGCTGCGCGCCGCGATGGATGTCGACGGGCCGGCGGTGGTCGCCATTCCGGTGGACTACAGCGATAACCCGCTGCTGATGGGCCAGCTCCATCTCAGCCAGATTCTCTGACTTACCAAAAGGAACGGATTATGAAAAAAGTAGCACTGGTGACCGGCGCAGGGCAGGGGATTGGTAAAGCCATCGCCCTTCGCCTGGTCAAAGACGGTTTTGCGGTCGCGATTGCTGATTACAACGCCGAAACGGCCAATGCCGTGGCGCAGGAAATTAACGAGCAGGGCGGCAGCGCCGTGGCGGTGACGGTGGATGTCTCGAAGCGCGACCAGGTGTTCGCGGCAGTAGAGCAGACCCGTAAAGCGCTCGGCGGCTTCGACGTTATCGTCAACAACGCGGGTATCGCGCCGTCAACGCCGATTGAGACCATCACCGAAGAGGTGATCGATAGAGTCTATGACATTAATGTTAAAGGCGTTATCTGGGGCATGCAGGCGGCGATTGAAGCGTTCAAAGCCGAAGGCCACGGCGGGAAAATCATCAACGCCTGTTCGCAGGCGGGCCACGTCGGCAACCCGGAGCTCGCGGTCTACAGCTCCAGTAAATTCGCGGTGCGCGGCCTGACCCAGACCGCCGCGCGCGATTTAGCGCCGCTCGGCATCACCGTCAACGGCTTCTGCCCGGGCATTGTGAAAACGCCGATGTGGGCGGAAATCGACCGTCAGATCTCCGAAGCCGCTGGCAAACCGCTCGGCTACGGCACCGAAGAGTTCGCCAAACGCATCACGCTTGGCCGCCTCTCCGAGCCGGAAGATGTCGCTGCCTGCGTTTCGTTCCTGGCAGGCCCGGATTCCGACTACATGACCGGTCAGTCCTTGCTGATCGACGGCGGTATGGTATTCAGTTAATTCTTATCATCTATCTTTTCGGACATGCCGAAAACCCACCGTTACTGCGGTGGGTTTTTTTATGGCGAGGTAAAAGGTTTATTCGTGGTGTTTTTCGATGTTATCGTGGCTGTCTGTTTGCCAGGTTTCATTATTAATATCGAACTGCGTATGACCATATTTGCGTTCACGGACAATCATCAGGATGTGTTTATCGAGGCAATTATCAGGGGCTTTGATTCCGTCAAAGCAGAGACGATCTTCTTTACCCAGCGTTTGATAACCTTTGCTAAAATCGTAAATATAATAGTTTCTGAAAATCGCAACGGATTTATTTTTCAGCGAATAGCGAGCCAGAAGATCCGACCTTTGCTTAACCCACCATGTGATTTTTTCTTCAGGCGATGAGGGGAGCTTTTTAACCACTATCACAGGCGCAAAATCGTCGCGATGCACGTCCACAATGTCAACTTTCTCGTTACCTTGCATTGAATACAAGACGGTAGCAGTATCATTGTAAAATTTATAATAACCACTGTCTTTAATTTCATTTCAACGATCCTTTAGCGTAATAGTGGTCACATTTATTTTGTTTCCGGACTTTAATTATGCGGTATGTTTTTAATGTTCGTTATGCTATGCAGGCACTAACTGTATTCAAATCAGAATATATTTATACCGTTGCGCTTGTTTTCAGTGATTCACTTCTGGATTCTAAGATGGATGTTGAAGTTATTCCATTATGCATGCGTGTTCCAACTTTACGTAAAAGGATTTATGAAAATGAGAAATAGTAATTTCGATATCAGGGAGGGAACCCTCCGGCTGATGACGCTGGGCGAAATAGCGATGGCCCGACGCGTGTTTGGTAATAGCATTGTGTATAGCCGTGTCTGGATACATTGTGACAGCTATTTTCCGTTTGGCTTACAAAGTAAAGGCGTTGCAATGGCACCCGATGGAGAGTTGTGGTTCAGGAAGGAGGGCTATAAGCCTGATTTTTCTGCCAGCAATGTGTTAATTCAGTCGAGGCATGTCTTTATCCATGAACTTGGTCATGTCTGGCAGCATCAACATGGACAATGGGTACGAACCCGGGGATTGTTCAGTTGGGCCGCAAATTACTTTTATCAGCTTGATAAAAGTACGCTTATCGATTATTCACTTGGGCAGCAGGCTTCGATTATTGCTGACTACTGGTTACTTCTTGTTTACGGTATGCAAACCTGGTTGGCTTTCCAGGCCGAAGGAAAACAGGGCAGATACAGAGGTAAAGACCGGCTTGCCGATATTCCCCGTCTTTACCAGAAAATTGCCACCGGACGAGGCTGACAGATGAAAGAACATCTCCTGAAATTTTCATTAGTACTGCTGGCAGGCTGCGCAGGGCCAGGCGATCGTTTACCGGATATTCAGCCGGGTCATGTAGAAATGAACGGCAATACGCCCTGCATCACTTATGCGGTTAAGCCTGGCGATCGTCTCTCATACATTGAAATCGCTAATCACAGCAGCGCAGGTGACAGTTTTCAAAAAATTGTGCGTGAAGATGCGCTGTATCCGCAGCAGGGCGAGTGTCTGCCGACGCTGGGTTATCATTTCGAAAGCGGCAATAAATATGTGGCGTATTACAGCGTGGATAATCCGCGTGATGAACGAGAACGCATTATTGAAGTGAACTTTTTGATGCCATAAATTCGCCAGAGCAGCCATTCCCGAACAATAAAAAGCCCCTGTCGGGGCTTTTTAATAAAGACGCGTAGCGTTTATTACCGGGCGCTGAATAACGCCGTTCATACCTTCAACAAATGACAGTAATCAGTCTTTGCTCTGCAACAGGAAGCGATAAATCAGACCGCCCACTATGCCGCCAACCACCGGAACGACCCAGAAAACCCACAGTTGCTGTAAAGCCCAGCCGCCCTGGAAAATAGCCACAGCGGTGCTTCGCGCTGGGTTCACCGACGTGTTGGTGACAGGAATGCTGATGAGATGAATCAGCGTCAGGGCGAGACCAATCGCCAGCGGCGCAAATTTCGCCGGCGCGTTTTTATCCGTGACGCCATGGATAATCAGCAGGAAGAACGCCGTCAGTACCAGCTCAGTCAGGATGGCTGCCGAAAGGCTATAGCCATCCGGCGAGTGTTCGCCATAGCCGTTGGCGGCAAAGCCGCTCGCGACGGCGTCAAAGCCCGGTTTACCGCTGGCAATCGCATACAGCACGCCCGCCGCGGCAATACCGCCGATGACCTGGGAAATGATGTAAGGAATGACATCCTGAAAGGTAATACGTCCACCCGCCCATAAACCCAGCGTGACGGCCGGGTTAAAATGACCGCCGGAAATATGCCCTACGGCATACGCCATGGTCAGGACGGTCAGACCAAACGCCAGCGCAACCCCCGTAAAACCAATGCCCAGCTCAGGATACGCGGCGGCAAGCACCGCGCTCCCGCAGCCACCAAACACCAGCCAGAATGTGCCGAAAAATTCAGCCGCACTTTTTCTCAACATATTATTTGTCCTTATTTACACTATGACCGCTACGTATTTATTTAGCGGCGAAATATCATAGCGTTTAAAATAAATAACGGAACCAGGCGCTATTCTTAATCAGGAAGGAAATGTTGCGAGTTGTGCAAAAATGATGATTATTTGTGAATATAATAGATTTAAATAAATATGGCGTCAGGGAGTTGTTGGCTTTTGTTTAATAAAGAAGAGTGTGTGGAAATGTGCGCAGCATGTCGTCTCCAGACGTTTGATTATTTTGGCTTATATTCAGTGCGTCTGAATATCTCCCTTTGGAAGAGATAAATATCATTAAATCTCTCTTAGAGTGATCACCATTGCCTGGATTTACTTTCCAGTCGGGAGCGTTGTTAAGCTAACAGGCCTCTAGTTTGAAATGCCTTGCGTGCCCAAAATTGATTTTCTGTATAAATTTCGGGAGGCTGCTAATTCGATTTTTAGGCAAAAGCGCCAGGGCGTTATTGTTGATTCACATAATGGACGTGGAACTTAATAAGTTTTTACCCAACATTTACCCAGAAAAAATAAAATCTTTAATGTATCAAGACGGTCAGGCATGAACGCAAGAGTGGTGAAATCACTGTTTTATAAAATTTACGAACGGTTTCGAAGGTGAGTGAACAGCAAAATGGCGTCCCCTGCAAATGCTATCGATTTTATAAATGGCATAGGCGAATTAGACACCTTTAGGGACTGGTTGTTGGGCACGTTCAAATGTAACAAAGATACGGTTTTCTTGGTGGGCTCATGAATTCCTCTCACCATTCAACAGCCTTACAAAAGGCACTGGATAAAGCCAGGCCTTTAAAATTGACTTATACTTGCCGTCCGGTTAATTTACTTTAAAAAGTATTGTCATCGATGCTTATTTATTTGGAGTTTGTTAGACAATATTAGAGATGGTAATATTCCAGATGCTGGAAGTAAGATGACCACTTTAATTCAAGGTGTAATGTCTGGTGGGTTGGCATCTAATTCTACTGCTTTTCAAATAACCGGTAATATTGATACATCCTCATTCTAGATTCATAAGTTCAGGCTGTAAGAGATGAATGTAAAAGGAAATAGCATAAAAAGTGACTCAACAAATAATATTGGAATATTTGACTGCTTCTGAAAGTGATAGATTTATCAATAGAATGTGTATTAACAGCAAGGCTAGGTTCTGACGGAGTTCTCTCTGCCTCTGGAAGAGCTAATATCATATCTGTTATAAAAACAGGAACTGGCTCATATAGCATAATCTCAAATGCAGATGCAGACAAAGCTGACATACTTTGCAGCTTGCATGGAGAAATACTGGAGGTGTTCAGGCTGTTGCAACAAGTAATACAACAACTGTTACAACTAAGAACTCTGCAGGTGTTAATACAGGCCATTTTCGATAAAGATCTTTCTTATTTGCGGATAGCCCCTCCAATAGGGGCTAAGCAGCTTCTTGTAATCTAAAAATATTTTTTTTATGTCCAATAAACCTTCTTTCAATTAAAACCCAGGATAGTGTTGCCAGTATGAGTATTAGAGAAAAAGAAATAATAAGTGAAGCAATGAAGTTTGTTTTTGTGGTGTTTATAACTACTTGCTGTATCGGGTAAGCATAAATATACAGGCCGTATGAAATATCAAACCTTCCATTTATAATTTTATCAGAGAACATGGTGCAAAGTGGCACAATAAAGAAAGATACTGAAATATAAAACATTAAATCATATTCATTTTTCTCGCTTATGAAAATGGCACAAAGTAATGCTATTGATGTTAGAGCTAATTTTGACAGGACATTATCCCAGTACATTCTTGTGAAGAATAAAAGAGAACCACAAAAAAATGTTACTGTCAAAAGCGACAAACGATTGAAGTCAATATCATAATTGAATTTAACACCATTTCTAACTGCAAGCTGTGTAAATACTGCAATTAAAATGACTAATACACATGAGGCTGTAACCATTTTCTTTCTAAAAAACACTACGGAAACCAGTATATATGCGAAAAACTCAAACCCTAAAGTCCATAAGCTTCCATTCAGCATCCCTCTGTGTATATAGTTTTTTGCAAACCCGTTAATATTATCAGGGTGCCATCCAAGTGTGATGTAGTCAAGAAATGCTAGCTTCGCACCGTTCGAAATAATGTAATCAATAGCTGGTCCGCTTCCAAAAACAGGGCATAAAAAATATATCATGATAAATGAGCATGCAATTAGCGCAGGGAATATTCTTTTTACTCTTTTTTTATAATATGATATTACTGATTCGGATTTTAAGTAACTTGCAGCTATCAAATATCCTGATATTGAAAAGAAAACAAGCACTGAAAAAGTTCCTAACTTTGTTATCCCAAGTACGCGAGGCTCCACCATGCCATTGAATGCAAAGTGGTGGCTAAATATAACTAATATCGCTGCAACATGTCTGGCAATATCAAAACAATTATTTCTGCTCATTAAAAAATCTTCTGTTATATAAAATATATATCTACAAGTCATTAACAAGAAAATGACATCAGGATTAGTCCGATAAGAAATGATGATAGCACTGATCTTTATGTCGATCGACACCCCTGATAGGTAATTTTATATTAATATACAGTAACCTAGGGTGGTCAGATATCGGTGCAGACAATCTATGCCGGGTAACGTCAGGTAACAAAAATTGCGCCGTGTGGCAGGGATATCAGGGATTTTGGTAATGTGAGGAAATCGCGGGTAATGATAAAAATGGCGTCCCCTGCAGGAATCGAACCTGCAACTAGCCCTTAGGAGGGGCTCGTTATATCCATTTAACTAAGGGGACGAGGCGGCGTCAGTATACCGATTTTTACACCGCCGTTAAGGGCTTAGCCGCCTGTTCGGTTAAACAATCGCCATCGTCAGCGGTTTTGTGAGCCGCGCCCGGTTTCGTTTTCACGCGCTGCCTTTTCCTTTTTCAGACGCGCTTTCTCTTCTGATTTCTTCTTATTGCTCATGTCGTTACGGATCTGCGCATGGCTTAACAGCGCGAAGATAAACGTACCGCCGATGATGTTGCCCGCAAGCGTCGGCAGGGCGAACGGCCAGAAGAATTCGCTCCAGTGAATGGTACCGTTAAAGACGAGATAAAGGATCTCGACGGTGCCGACCACGATATGCGTCGTGTTGCCGAGCGCGATAAGCCAGGTCATCAGGATAATCACCACAATCTTCGCCGACCCCGCAGACGGGAACATCCACACCATCGTCGCGATGATCCAGCCGGAGATAATCGCGTTCGCGAACATTTCGCCAGGCGAGTTGTGCATTACTTCCATGCCGATGGTCACAAACGCGTCGCGCGTTGCCTCGTCAAAAATCGGCATAAATTCAAACGCCAGCGCCGCAAGGCCGGTGCCGATGATATTACCGAGCAGCACCACGCCCCAGAGGCGCAGGAGCAACAGCATATTGGTGCCGGTCGGGTTCTGCATCACCGGCAGTACCGCCGTGACGGTATTCTCGGTAAAGAGCTGCTGGCGCGCCATGATGACGATGATAAAACCAAAGGTGTAGCCGAGGCTTTCCAGCAAAAATCCGCCGGGAATGCCTTCCAGGTGTACGTGGAAAATACCTTTGGCCAGCAGCGACGCGCCCATCGACAGCCCGGCGGCGATGGCCGACCAGAACAGCGCCATCGCGTCGCGTTCCATCTCTTTCTCGCCGTCCTGGCGGATGTGCTCGTGGATGGCCATCGCGCGCGACGGCAGTTCCTCTTCATCCACTTCTATTTCTTCTCCGCTCTCTTTTTCTTCACTTTCGACTTCCAGCTCATCCGCCTCGCCGATTTTTTCCTCGCCAGGTTTGCTCATTATGTACTCCAGTCAAATAAGGGAATGCATTAAGCGTAGCGCGTCGGCGGGTGTTATCAGGAAAAACAGACAATTCAGCCTGCGTGATGAATATTTTGCGAGGCATCGCGCAGGGTTTAGCCGCCTGCGCTGTCCACGGGGTGGCCGCGTCATTGCCCTGTGGTACTATTCCCGACTCGCCTGAAAGGAGCTGTCCCATGTTAGAAGCCCGGAATCTTGCCTGCCTGCGCGACGAGCGGCTGCTGTTTCGCGCGCTCTCGTTTCGCGTGTCGCCGGGCGAGGTTGTGCACCTGACCGGCGCGAACGGGGCCGGGAAAACCTCGCTGTTGCGCCTGTTGGTCGGGCTGGCGCGCCCGGAAGAGGGCGAGGTGTACTGGCGCGGCGAACCGCTTGCGCATCAGCGCTCTGCCTTTCATCAGGAATTGCTGTGGCTCGGCCATCTGCCGGGTATCAAAGTGGCGCTTACCGCCGATGAAAATCTCGCGTTTTATCACCCACAGACCCGGCGCGAGGCGCGCTGGCAGTCGCTTGCCGCCATCGGGCTTGGCGGGTATGAAGATCTCCCGGTTGAACAACTCTCAGCAGGCCAGCAGCGCCGCGTAGCGCTGGCAAGATTGTGGCTTAGCGAAGCATCACTGTGGGTACTGGATGAACCGCTAACGGCGCTTGATGCCGCAGGCATGGCGACGCTGACGAGGCGTCTTGAGGCGCACGCGGCACGCGGCGGCGCGGTGATAGTCACCACTCACCAACCGCTGGCGCTTAACGTTGTGCACCGCACATTAACCCTGACGCCGGAGCCCGCCGCATGATGGGCCGCATTGTCCGCCGCGAGCTGCGTCTCGCCGCGCGTCACCGGGCTGAGCTCCTCAACCCGCTGTGGTTTTTTCTGGTGGTGATTGTCCTGTTCGCGCTTGGCGCAGGCCCGGAGCCGCAACGGCTCGCGCGCATCGCGCCAGGCGTGGTGTGGGTCGCGGCGCTGCTCGCCTCGCTGCTGGCGATGGATCGGCTGTTTCGCGACGACGCGCGCGACGGCGCGCTGGAACAGCTCATGCTGTTGCCAACACCGCTGCCGGTGGTGGTTATCGCGAAAGTGACCGCTCACTGGGTGGCGACCGGGCTGCCGCTGGTCGTGCTCTCGCCGCTGGCGGCGCTGCTGATGGGACTGAACGGCTATGCGACGCTGACGCTAATGCTGACGCTGCTGCTTGGCACGCCGACGCTGAGCTTTCTCGGCGCGCTGGGCGCGGCGCTGACGGCCGGGCTGCGCCGCGGCGGCATCCTGTTGAGCCTGATTATTCTGCCGCTCGCGATCCCGTTGCTGATTTTCTCCACCGCCGCGGTGGATGCCGCCGTGATGCAGTTGCCGGTCGGCGGGTTTTTCGCGCTCTCCGGCGCGTTTTTAACAGCAAGCGTCACGCTAATGCCGTTCGCGACGGCGGCGGCGCTGCGTATCACTATTCAGTAGGCCCGGTTTCGCGGGCGATAATTTTATGTGAGCAATAGCATGTGGAAATTCTTACACCCCTGGGCGCGGCCTGAACGGCTTTACGGCCTCTGCCAGCGGCTCACGCCGTGGTTCGCGTGGCCGGGTGCCGTGATGCTCGCGACGGGCTGTATCTGGGGTTTTGTTTTTGCGCCGCCCGATTACCAGCAGGGAGACAGCTACCGCATCATGTATCTGCACGTTCCGGCGGCGATGGGCTCGATGGGCATTTACGCCTCAATGGCGGTCGCGGCGTTTATCGGGCTGGTGTGGCAGAACCGGGCGGCCGACCTGGCCGTGATGGCGATGGCCCCGGTGGGCGCGGTCTATACCTTTATCGCGCTTGCGACTGGTTCCGCCTGGGGGAAACCGATGTGGGGCACATGGTGGATCTGGGATGCGCGGCTCACTTCCGAGCTGGTGCTGCTGTTTTTATACGCGGGCGTCATCGCGCTCTGGCACGCCTTTGACGACCGCCGCCTCGCGGGCCGCGCCGCGGGCGTACTGGTGCTGGTGGGCGTGGTGAATCTGCCCATCATCCACTACTCGGTGGAGTGGTGGAATACGCTGCATCAGGGCTCCACCAATATGCAGCAGAGCATCGACCCGAGCATGCGCGCGCCGCTGCGCTGGAATATCGCCGGTTTTCTGTGCCTGTTTGTGACGCTCACGGTGATGCGCCTCGGCAACCTGTTGTTGCTTCAGGAGCGCCATCGCCCGTGGGTGGCCGCGGTGCTGGAGAAAAAATCATGACCGCCGCGTTAACCACATTTTTCCTGATGGGCGGCTACGCCTTTTACGTCTGGCTGGCGGTGGCGATGACGGTGCTTCCGCTGGCGCTACTGATAGCGCATACGCGTCTGGCGCGCCGTGCGCTGCGCCGGGATATCGCGAAACGTCAGGCGCGTGAGCGCCGACGTCAGGGCGCGGAGGTGTCGCGATGAACCCGCGTCGTAAAATGCGCCTGTGGGTCGCGCTTGCGGTGCTGGCAGGCCTCGGGCTGACGATGGCGCTGGTGCTCTACGCGCTGCGCGCCAATATCGATCTCTTCTATACGCCGGGTGAAATTCTCTACGGCAAAGGTGCCTCGCAGGAGAAACCGGAGCCGGGCCAGCGGCTGCGCGTCGGCGGCATGGTGATGCCAGGGAGCGTGAAGCGCGACAGCCGGAGCCTGAAGGTGAGCTTTCGTCTCTATGACGCACGCGGTGTGGTCGATGTGGATTACGACGGCATTCTGCCCGATCTGTTTCGTGAAGGGCAGGGCGTGGTGGCGCAGGGCGTGCTGGGCGAGGATCAGCGCATTCACGCGCGCGAAGTGCTGGCGAAGCATGACGAAAATTACACGCCACCGGAGGTGAAAGCGGCGATGGATGCCAACCACACGCGTCCGCCGCAGGCGTATAAGGACAACCGCCCATGATGCCGGAAATCGGGAATTTCTTGCTGTGCCTCGCCGCAGGCCTCGCGCTGCTGCTCACGCTCTGGCCGCAGTGGGGCGCGATGCGTCAGGCACCGCGGCTGATGGCGCTGGCGCGCCCGCTCGCCTGCGCGCTTTTCGCCTGCCTGCTGGGTGCCTTTCTTACCCTCGTGCATGCTTTTGTGGTGAACGATTTCACGGTGCTTTATGTGGCGAGTAACTCCAATACCGAGCTCCCGGTCTGGTATCGCGTGGCCGCGACCTGGGGCGCGCATGAAGGCTCACTATTGCTTTGGGTGCTGCTGATGGGCGCGTGGACGCTGGCGGTCGCGATGTTCAGCCGCGCCATGCCGCAGGAGGCGATCGCCCGCGTGCTGTCGGTGATGGGCGGGATTAATTTCTGCTTCCTGCTCTTTATTCTGCTGACCTCAAACCCTTTCACACGCACGCTGCCGGAATACCCGATTGAAGGGCGCGATCTCAACCCGCTGCTGCAGGATATCGGGCTGATTTTCCATCCGCCGCTGCTGTATATGGGGTATGTCGGGTTTTCGGTCGCGTTCGCCTTTGCGGTGGCGTCGCTTTTAACCGGGCGGCTCGACACCGCCTGGGCGCGCTGGTCGCGCCCCTGGACGCAGGCGGCGTGGGTGTTTCTGACCATCGGCATTGTGCTTGGCTCCGCCTGGGCCTATTACGAACTCGGCTGGGGCGGCTGGTGGTTCTGGGACCCGGTCGAAAACGCCTCGCTGATGCCGTGGCTCGCGGGCACCGCGCTGATGCACTCGCTGGCGGTGACGGAAAAGCGCGGCAGCTTCCGCGCCTGGACGGTGCTGCTCGCCATCACCGCGTTTTCGCTCTGTCTGCTCGGCACGTTCCTGGTGCGCTCCGGCGTGCTGGTCTCCGTGCACGCGTTCGCCTCCGATCCGGCGCGCGGCATGTTTATTCTGGCGCTGCTGGTGATTGTTATCGGCGGCTCGCTGCTGCTCTATGCCGTGAAAGGCGGGAGCGTCAGGGCGCGGGTGGGCAATGCGCTCTGGTCGCGCGAAAGTTTTCTGCTCGGCAACAATATTCTGCTTATCACCGCCATGCTGGTGGTGCTGCTCGGCACGCTGCTGCCACTGGTACATAAGGCGCTGGGGCTGGGGTCGATTTCCATCGGCGCGCCGTTTTTCAATGTGCTGTTCAGCGCGCTGATGGTGCCGTTCGCGCTGTTGCTCGGCGTCGGGCCGCTGGTGCGCTGGCGGCGCGATGAGCCGCAAAAGCTGCGCCGTCGCCTGCTGGTGGCGCTGGTCGTTACGCTCGCTGCCTCGCTGATGCTGCCCTGGCTTTTGCAGGACAGCATTAACGCGATGACGGTCGCCGGGCTGATGATGGCGGTCTGGGTGCTGGCGTTAACGCTGATGGAGCTGCTTGAGCGCGCCACGCACCGTCATAGCCTGTGGCGCGGTCTGGGGAAATTAAGTCGCAGCCAGTGGGGGATGACGCTCGGGCACGTGGGGCTTGCGGTAACGGTTATCGGGATCGCGTTCAGCCAGAACTACAGCGTGGAGCGCGATGTGCGCATGACGGCGGGCGACAGCGTTGATATTCATCATTACCGCTTTGTGTTTCGCGAAGCGCGCGACGCGCAGGGGCCGAACTGGCGCGGCGCGGTCGGGATTATCGATGTGCTGCGCGACGGTAAACCCGAGGCAACGCTGCGCGCCGAAAAACGCGCCTATAACAGCAACCGCGTGGTGATGACCGAAGCCGCCATCGACGGCGGGCTGACGCGCGATCTCTACGCGGCGCTCGGTGAAGAACTCGATGACGGCAGCTGGGCGGTGCGCCTTTATTACAAACCGTTTGTTCGCTGGATCTGGTACGGCGGGCTGCTGATGGCGTTCGGCGGGCTGCTTTGTCTGCTCGACCCGCGTTACCGGCTGAAAAAAATCCAGGAGGCCGCATGAGACGCCGTATTTTACTTCTCCCGCTGGCGCTGTTTCTGCTGCTCGCCGCCGTGCTGTTCTGGCAACTGACGCGCAACGCGGCGGGGGACGATCCGTCTCAGCTCGAATCCACGCTGGTGGGCAAACCGCTGCCCGCATTCCGGCTCGCCGCGCTTGATGACCCAAGCGTGACCTACGATCGCGCCGCCCTCCTGAACGGCAAACCGCTGCTGCTTAACGTCTGGGCGACCTGGTGCCCGACGTGCCGCGCCGAACATCAGTTTCTCAACGGGCTGGCCGCGAAGGGCGTGCGGATCGTCGGGCTTAACTATAAAGACGATCGCGCTAAAGCCGTGGCCTGGCTCAACACGCTCGGCAACCCTTACGCGCTGAGCCTGTTTGACGGCAGCGGAATGCTGGGGCTGGATCTGGGCGTGTATGGCGCGCCGGAGACGTTTGTTATCGACGGGCGCGGCGTGATTCGCTATCGCCACGCGGGCGATCTGAATGATGAGGTGTGGCGTCAGGATGTCAAACCGCTGTGGGATGCGCTGAATCAGGAGGTCGAGCCGTGAAACGCCTGTTAGCTCTGCTGGCTGGCCTGCTGCTGGCGTGTCATGTTTCTGCCGCCATCGAGGCGTACCCTTTTCAGAACGAGGCGCAGGAGCAGCAGTTCCGCGAACTGACCAGCGCGCTGCGTTGCCCGAAATGCCAGAACAACAGCATCGCTGATTCCGGTTCGATGATCGCGGCCGATATGCGCCAGAAGGTCTATGAGCTGATGCAGCAGGGGCAGAGCCGCGAGCAGATTGTGGCGTATATGGTGGCGCGCTACGGAAATTTCGTGACCTACGATCCGCCCGTTACGCCCGGCACGATACTGCTCTGGCTGCTGCCCGCGCTCTTTGCGGCAGGCGGCGTTGCTGTGCTGGTGACCCGCGCGCGTCGCACCCGCCGGGAGCCGCTCGCGCTTGACGAAGACGAACAGGAGCGGCTGCGCGCGCTGCTTCGTGAAGAAGGAAAACGCCCGTGAGTGCGTTAATCATGGTTATCGTCGTCCTGCTGGTGGGCGTTGCGGCGCTGGTCTTCTGGCCGTGGCGCGAGCGGGGCGCGCTCAGCCGCGATGCGCTGAACCGCACACTCTATTACTCGCGCCTGCGGGAGCTTGACGAGGAGCCGCCCGAGGCTCGTCAGGCGCTGGTGGTGCAATTACAACACAGCCTGCTGGCGGATATCCCCGAGCCGCGCGGGCAGAAAACGAGTCACACGGGTAATGGTGCGTTGCTGGCAGGCGTGCTGCTGGTCGTGGCGGTGAGCGGCGGGCTGTTCATGGCGACGCATAGCCTTAAACAGGTGAATGACTGGCAAGCGGCGGTGCGCGAGACGCCTTCACTGGTGGCGCGCGTGATGGATCCGCACGCAACACCGCTCACGGTGGAGGAGCTGACGCGCCTCGGGCTTGGGCTGCGCACGCGTTTGCAGGACGACCCGCATAATGGCGCGGGCTGGGCGATGCTCGGGCGCATTGGTATGGTGCTCAATAATGCTGATACCGCTACAGAAGCGTTTAAACGCGCCTGGCAGCTCAATTCGCAAAGCATCGAAGCGCGGCTCGACTATGCTGAAGTGCTGGCGCGCTCGCCGCAGCCGGACGATAACCGCCTCGGCGAGCAAATGCTAAAAGACGTCGCGGCGCAGGCACCTGATAATCTGCGCGCGCAGGGGCTGCTTGCCTTCAGCGCGTTTCGCCAGCAGCGCTATACGGAGGCGATTGCCGTCTGGCAGTCGATGCTGACGCGCCTGCCGCCGGGCGATGCGCGCCGGGCGGCGGTCGTGCGCGGCATTGCGCAGGCGCGCGTGGACAGCGGCATGGACAACGCGAGACTGGCTGTTAAAATCACGCTCTCACCCGTTTCGAAAAAAGCCTTACCAGATAAAGGGATACTCTTTATCAGCGTGACGGATGGCGCATCAAACGTACCGGTGTTGGTGAAAAAATTGCCGCTGGGCCATTTTCCGCTGACAATTACGCTTGATGACGCTGACGCGATGCTCCCGGACAGGGGGCTTGAACACGTCACGCAGGGCATTGTGAAGGTGCATATTTCCCGGGACGGCAACGCGGCCGTACAACCCGGAGACTGGACAGGCGAGCGCCGCTTCACCACGCTCAACCCGGCAGCGCCGGTGGACGTCCTGGTCGCGCCTTCGCCATCAGGAGCGGGTTAGTTACCATTTACAGGGAGACTGCTATGAATTTTCGCCTTACCGGGCTTGCGCTGGCGGCCACGCTTTTAGTGGGCTGCGCCAGTTCGTCAGAGCCGCAGCAAGGGCGTTCCGACCCCTTTGAAGGGTTCAACCGCACCATGTTTACTTTTAACTATGACGTGGTGGACCCTTATGTGCTGCGCCCGGTGGCTGTCGCCTGGCGCGACTACGTGCCGCAACCGGCGCGCAACGGGCTGGGCAACTTCACCAGCAACCTTGAAGAACCCGCCTCAATGCTTAATAAATTTCTGCAGGGCGACCCCTACCAGGGGATGGTGCACTTTACCCGTTTCTTCCTGAATACCCTGCTGGGGATGGGCGGTTTCATCGACGTGGCCGGTATGGCGAACCCGAAACTGCAGCGCGAAGAGCCGCACCGTTTCGGCAGCACGCTCGGCACCTATGGCGTCGGTTACGGGCCGTATGTGCAGTTGCCGTTCTACGGCAGCTTTACGCTGCGTGAAGATGTCGGCGATATGGCGGACACCACTTATCCGGTGCTCTCCTGGCTGACCTGGCCGCTGTCGCTCGGCAAATGGGCGGTGGAAGGCGTTGAGACCCGCGCGCAACTGCTCGATTCCGACGGCCTGCTGCGCCAGTCTTCCGATCCTTACATTCTGGTGCGTGAGGCCTATTTCCAGCGTCACGACTTTATCGCCAACGGCGGTAAGCTTAAGCCAAATGAAAACCCGAACGCGCAAGCGATCGAAGGCGATCTCAAGGATATCGATTCGGAATAAAACGCCGGATGCGATCATTCTTAAGGTAAATAAAAAAAGCGGGCCGAGGCTCGCTTTTTTATTTCCGAACGATAAAGCGCAATAAAAAAGGCGAGCCGCAGCTCGCCTTTGTCGTGACAGAGCAATCAGAAACGGTAGTTAAAGTTCACGCCATACAGCCACGCTTTACCTTCAGATTTGAAGGTGTACGGGCCTTCGGTGAATTCCACGTGCTGGCCGTGCATGTAAGAAACACCGGCATCGACAGAGGCGTCTTCATTGAAGGCGTAAGTGGTACCGGCGCTCAGCCAGAGACGGTCCTGGTCAGGAATCGAGATAGAACGCTGCTGCTCTGGCACCGGGCTGTCATCAAAGGCGATACCGGTACGGAAGGTCCAGTTGTCGTCCATATAATAGGTGGTGCCGAGGGCGATGCGGTACGCGTCTTTATATTTCTCTTCTTTCTTAAACAGGGTGTCGCCGTTGCTGTTGGTCGCTTTCAGCTCCTGGAACTGGCTCCAGCTGGTGTAGGTCAGGCTGTAGTGAATCGCCCACTGCGGCGCGATACGGTTATAACCAGACACTTCCCACATTTCAGGCAGATTCAGGGTCAGCGAGCCGCCGGTGGTTCTGCCACCCGTGCCGTAAGGCAGGCCGAGGCCCAGCGCGGCGTTAACAGGGTTAAGGGCTGCCGGCAGGCTGCTCTTATAGTCGCCGTCGAAGTCGATTTTCACTTCAGAGCGGTAGGTCAGCGAGTAGCGGTTGTTCTTATCCAGTTCATACAGGATACCGGCATTCCAGCCAAAGCCCCACTCGTCGCCCTTCAGGTGCGCAATCTGGGTGTCGCTGTTAATACCGCCTGCAGCCGCGCCAAGCTGTGCCGCAGTCTGCGGATCGATCTGACCGGACTGCACGAGTCCCGGTAAGCCGCCTGCGATGATTTGCGGCAGATCGCCCGCGTAACGCTCGATCTTGGCGCGCGCATACACGGCGTCGAAGCCCAGGCCGAAGCTCCAGTGGTTATCGAGACGATACGCGCCGCTGAGGTTCAGGTTCAGCGTTTCGAGATCGGTTTTACCGCCGACAGAACCTGCGGCATAGCTGTTGCTATATTCGGTGGCGAGGCCGTAGTTGGAGGTGACGGACGCCCCCCAGCCAAACTGCTCGTTGATCGGCGCGACAAAGTGCAGGTTCGGCACCCAGGCGGTCGGCGCGATGTTATCGGCGTTAAGGCTACGTCCCGTCGGGGAACGGCCAGACACATTCACATCCGGGTCGACGAAAATCGCGCCGCCGGAGAATGTCGGGCGATCGAACATGGTAATCAGCGCCGGGTTACGGCTGACGTTGCCCGCGTCATCCGCAATAGCGCCTTCCCCGGAATAGGCGCGGCCCAGACCGGAGGCAGAGAATTCGTTTAACTGGAAACCTGCGGACCAGGCCTGAGAAGACACGATTGCCACTGCGACTGCTAAAGCAGATTTGGTAAACAGGGTTTTCTGGCGCATGACCATAACCTCATCCATTTATTTTTATTCAAATAATGTTACGTGACGTAACAGGAGCGCGGAGTGTAGGGTCTGAGGTACGGCATGGAAATCAGACCAGTGGCGAGAGTATAGGTCCGACCAGCAGAGATGTTGCAAGTATGTTTATAAGTTTTTTCAATTGTGATCTAAGAAACGCGATCCGTTTAGCAAAATTTTGGGGTTCAGAAATTCATCAATCTGGTGATTATTGTTTTAGATCATTTTTAAGTGTGATTTCGGTCACTTATAAGCGTAAACGGGAAGAACAGGTAGAGCGGTGGCGGCGTGGGGCGTAAAATAGCCTTATCTCTTTTCAGGAAATACAGAGGAAATCACCATGACCAAATGCAGTGCTGATGAAACCCCGGTTTGCTGCTGTATTGATGTAGGCACCATTATTGATAATACCGACTGCGTCGCCTCTTACAGCCGCGTGTTTGAAAACCGCGCCGACGCTGAAGCCACGCTCGCGGCTCTCACCGCCAAAGCGCGTGAAGTCGAATCTGAGCCGTGCCAAATCACCCCGCGCTTTACTGAAGAAGCCGACGGCGTGCGTCTGGATATCGATTTTGTTTTCGCCTGCCAGGCGGAAACCGTTATTTTCCAGTTAGGTCTGCGTTAATCCCTCCGCTTACGCCCCGGCACTCCGGGGCGCATTTCTTGTTACGTAATTCGTGTTTTGCCTCGCAATTTTTCCTTTATGTGATTGGCTGAATGTAAAATTCTGGTTAAAACTGTTATCAGGTCAGACCACTTAATTCATCTTTAGCCTTTTCACAGGGGAACGTTATGAGTCAGGCACTACCGCTGGTCACCCGGCAGGGGGATCGCATTGCCATTGTCAGTGGATTGCGCACGCCTTTCGCCCGTCAGGCAACGGCGTACCACGGCGTTCCGGCGGTCGATCTCGGTAAAATGGTGGTCGGCGAACTGCTGGCCCGCAGCGAAATCCCGCCTGAAGTCATTGAACAGCTTGTTTTCGGCCAGGTGGTGCAGATGCCGGAAGCGCCCAACATCGCGCGCGAAATCGTGCTCGGCACCGGCATGAGCGTCCATACCGACGCCTACAGCGTCAGCCGCGCCTGCGCCACCAGTTTCCAGGCGGTGGCGAACGTCGCCGAAAGCCTGATGGCGGGCACTATCCGCGCCGGGATCGCCGGCGGGGCCGATTCCTCCTCCGTGCTGCCGATTGGCGTCAGTAAAAAACTGGCGCGCACGCTGGTGGACGCGAATAAAGCCCGCACCGCCGGACAGCGACTGAAGCTCTTCTCGCGCCTGCGTCTGCGTGACCTGCTGCCGGTGCCGCCCGCCGTGGCGGAATATTCCACCGGGCTTCGCATGGGCGACACCGCCGAGCAGATGGCGAAAACGCACGGCATCACCCGCGAACAGCAGGACGCGCTGGCGCATCGTTCGCACCAGCTGGCGGCGCAGGCGTGGGCGGAAGGTAAATTGCGTGAAGAAGTGATGACCGCTTACACGCCGCCGTACCGCGAGCCGCTCAGCGAAGACAACAACATCCGTAAAACTTCGTCGCTGGCCGATTACGCGAAACTGCGCCCGGCGTTTGACCGTAAACACGGCACCGTGACCGCCGCGAACAGCACGCCGCTCACCGACGGCGCGGCGGCGGTCATTCTGATGACGGAATCCCGCGCCCGCGAGCTTGGCCTGACGCCGCTCGGCTATCTGCGCAGCTACGCTTTTACCGCGATCGATGTCTGGCAGGACATGCTGCTGGGCCCGGCCTGGTCGACGCCGCTGGCGCTCGAGCGCGCCGGACTGACGATGGCCGATCTCACGCTTATTGATATGCATGAGGCGTTCGCCTCGCAAACGCTCACTAACCTGAAGCTGATGGCGAGCGACCGCTTCGCCCGCGAGGTGCTGGGCCGCAGCCAGGCCACCGGCGAGGTGGATGAAAGCAAATTTAACGTGCTCGGCGGCTCAATCGCTTACGGGCACCCGTTCGCGGCCACCGGCGCGCGAATGATCACCCAGACGCTCAATGAGCTGCGCCGTCGCGGCGGCGGTTTCGGGCTGGTCACCGCCTGCGCGGCGGGCGGGCTCGGCGCGGCAATGGTACTGGAGGCCGAATAATGGAATCGACATCCGCATTTAATTTACAGATGCGCCCGGACAATGTTGCGGTGGTCACCATCGACGTGCCGGGCGAGAAAATGAACACGCTGAAGGCGGAGTTTGCCCGCGACGTCCGCGCGATTGTCAAAACGCTGCGGGAAAACCGCGATCTCGCGGGCGTGGTATTTATCTCCGCCAAGCCGGATAACTTTATCGCCGGTGCGGATATCAACATGATCGCCCACTGCCAGAGCGCGCAGGAGGCCGAAGCGCTGGCAAGCCAGGGCCAGCAGATCATGGCGGAGATCCACGCGCTGCCGGTGCATGTGGTGGCGGCTATTCATGGCGCGTGCCTCGGCGGCGGGCTGGAGCTGGCGCTTGCCTGCCACAGCCGCATCTGTACCGATGATGTGAAAACGCTGCTCGGGCTGCCGGAAGTGCAGCTTGGGCTGCTGCCGGGCTCCGGCGGCACGCAGCGGTTGCCGCGCCTCGTTGGCGTCAGCACCGCGCTTGAGATGATCCTTGCGGGCAAACAGCTGAGGCCGCGTCAGGCGCTGAAAGCCGGGCTGGTGGATGATGTGGTGCCGCAGTCTATTTTGCTGGAAGCCGCTGCCGAACTGGCGAAAAAGCACCGTCCCGCGCCGCGCCGTCTGCCGGTTCGCGAGCGTTTGCTCGCAGGCCCGATTGGCCGCGCGCTGCTGTTTCGCATGGTGACCCAGAAAACGCATCAAAAAACCCACGGTAACTATCCGGCGGCGCAGCGCATTATTGACGTGGTGCGCACCGGCCTTGAGCAGGGCAGCACCAGCGGTTATCAGGCCGAGGCCCGCGCCTTTGGCGAACTGGCGATGACGCCGGAATCCGCCGCGCTGCGAGGGCTGTTCTTCGCCACCACCGAGCTTAAAAAAGAGACCGGCAGCGAGGCCGCCCCGCGCGCGCTGCACTCGGTCGGTATACTGGGCGGCGGGCTCATGGGCGGCGGGATCGCCTATGTCACCGCCACCAAAGCCCGGTTGCCGGTGCGTATCAAAGACATCAGCGAAAAAGGCATTAACCATGCCCTGAAATACAGCTGGGATCTGCTTGAGAAAAAAGTGCGTCGTCGTCATCTGCGCGCCAGCGAGCGCGACGCGCAGATGGCGCTCATCTCCGCCAGCACCGATTACCGTGGGTTTCACCAGCGCGATATCGTCGTGGAAGCGGTTTTCGAAGATTTAACGCTTAAGCAAAACATGGTGGCAGAAATCGAAGCGCATACCGCGCCGCATACGATTTTCGCGTCTAATACCTCGTCGCTGCCTATTGGCGATATTGCCGCAGGCGCTACGCGCCCGGAGCAGGTGATTGGCCTGCACTACTTCAGCCCGGTGGATAAAATGCCGCTGGTGGAAGTTATCCCGCACGCGGGCACCAGCGCGGAAACCATTGCCACCACCGTTCAGCTTGCCAAAAAACAGGGCAAAACGCCGATCGTGGTGGCCGACTGCGCCGGATTCTACGTTAACCGTATCCTGGCGCCCTACATCAATGAGGCGATGCGCTGCCTGATGGAAGGGGAGAGCATTGAGAAAATCGACGAGGCGCTGGTCAAAAGGGGCTTTCCGGTGGGGCCGATTCAGTTGCTGGATGAAGTGGGCATTGATGTCGGCACCAAAATTATGCCGGTGCTGGAGCGCGCTTACGGGCCGCGATTCAGCGCGCCGGGAGACGCCGTTGCAGCAATTTTGAATGACGATCGCAAAGGCAGAAAAAATGGCCGCGGTTTCTATCTTTATCCGGCGAAAGGGCGTAAAAGCAAAAAACAGGTTGACCCTGCGGTTTACGGGCTTATTGGCGTTAAACCCGGCGGGAAACTGAGCGGCGAGGAGATTGCCGAGCGCTGCGTCATGATGATGCTTAACGAGGCGGCGCGGTGTCTGGATGAAGGCGTGGTGCGTTCCGCGCGTGACGGCGATATCGGCGCGGTGTTTGGCATCGGTTTTCCGCCGTTTCTTGGCGGCCCGTTCCGCTATATGGACACGCTCGGCGCGGCGGCCGTGGTGGCGACGCTCACGCGTCTTGCCACCCGTTATGGAGACCGTTTTACCCCGTGCGACAGGCTGTTGCGCATGGCGCAGACCGGACAAACATTTTGGCACGTGGGGAACCCGCAGGCTGAAATGACGGTCTGATATAAGAACGTTCCTGATATCGAAAACGCAGCGCTGGCTAATTTGTAAACAGTGATTGACTATACTTACGTCAATAAGGTAAAAAACAGCGTTTCATTCGAAGTACGGATCAGGCACAATGCCCGACCGCCAGACGATACCCTTAAAAAGCGCGTTGCTTTTTAAGCTCTCGCTGGCGCTTCTGGTCAACAAAAGCGGTGCAATATGCAAGTTTTTATCATGCGTCACGGCGACGCAGCACTCGATGCCGCCAGTGATTCGGTTCGTCCTCTGACCGCGTGCGGTTGTGATGAATCCCGTCAAATGGCGACCTGGTTAAAAGGTCAAAAGGTGGATATCGAACGTGTTCTGGTGAGCCCTTTCCTGCGAGCCGAACAGACACTGGACGTCGTGAAAGAGGCCATGAGCCTGCCTGTCAAAACCGAAGTCCTGCCGGAGCTCACGCCGTGCGGCGATGTCGGTCTGGTGAGCGATTACCTCCACGTTCTGGCCCGTGATGGCGTCAGCGCGGTCATGGTTATCTCCCACCTGCCGCTGGTCGGTTATCTGGTGGCGGAACTCTGCCCTGGCGAAACGCCGCCGATGTTCTCCACGTCCGCTATCGCCTGTGTGACGGTTGAGGGCGATAACGACAAGGGCATCTTTAACTGGCAGATGAGCCCCTGCAATCTCAAAATGGCGAAAGCGATTTAACGTAAGCCTGAACCATAAAAGAAAAGAGCCGCTGATGCGGCTCTTTCTGTTTCTGCAGTGCAGGCGACGCTTAAGGCAACTGCGGCGGCTGCCACTCTTCCACTTCGATTAACACCAGCAGCGCGGCGTCGCCGCCATACTCTTTCGGCGCCTGATGAAAGGCCATCACGTGCGGGTGCTGGGCCAGCCACAGCGGCGTCTGCTGTTTGAGAATATGTTTACCGTGGCCATGCATCACGCAGGCGCAGAACACATGTTCGCGGCGGCAGGCGGCGATAAGCGCGCCCAGCTCCTGCTTCGCCTGCATCTGGGTCAGGCCGTGGAGATCGAGAAACAGCTCGGGCGAATAGTCGCCGCGGCGCAGTTTTTTCAGCTCGAAATGATCCACGCCGGGGCGCACATAGCGCATCGGCCCGTCGCTGTTTAAAAGCGGCTGGAATTCATCAGAAAAATAGTGGCTCGCGTCCACCTGCTCCTGCAACAGGCGTTTTGGCGGCACCTCGCGTAGCTTTTTACGCGCGGGCGGATGCACGATGGTGTCCTGTTTCAGCTCGCGCGTTCCGCTCATCAGCGCGCGAAACAGCGACTTTTCTTCTTCGCTTAGCGATGGCTTCTTTTTCATCTTCTTCTCTTCTTTCTCTTTGCGCAGGCAGTGTACCCGAGTTTGGCACGCCGCCAAACAAAAGCCATTTTTCCGGTATGACGCGCCGGTTGCTGATTTATCGCCGCCTTCATGGCAAACTAGCCGCCGAATTTAACGCGGAGCGTCATGCGGAGGGCAGTGTGGATAAAATTTTCGTCGATGAGGCAGTCAGTGAACTGCATACCATTCAGGATATGTTGCGTTGGGCGGTGAGCCGCTTCAGCGCGGCCGGCATCTGGTATGGTCACGGCACGGACAACCCCTGGGATGAGGCCGTGCAGCTGGTGCTGCCGTCGCTCTACCTGCCGCTTGATATTCCGGAAGATATGCGCACCGCGCGCCTGACCTCCAGCGAACGTCATCGTATCGTGGAGCGGGTGATCCGCCGCGTTAACGAGCGTATTCCGGTGGCGTATCTCACCAACAAAGCCTGGTTCTGCGGCCATGAGTTTTATGTCGACGAGCGCGTGCTGGTGCCGCGTTCGCCGATTGGCGAGTTAATCAATAACCGCTTCGCCGGGCTTATCGACCACGAGCCGCAGCACATTCTTGATATGTGCACCGGCAGTGGCTGCATCGCTATCGCCTGCGCGTACGCCTTCCCGAACGCGGAAGTTGACGCGGTGGATATCTCTGCCGACGCGCTGGCCGTGACCGAGCACAATATTGAAGAGCACGGGCTTATCCATCACGTCACGCCGATCCGCTCTGACTTGTTCCGCGATCTGCCGAAAGTGCAGTACGACATTATCGTCACCAATCCGCCGTACGTGGATGAAGAAGATATGTCCGATCTGCCGAACGAATATCGCCACGAGCCGGAACTCGGCCTGGCGGCGGGCAGCGACGGGCTGAAGCTCGCGCGCCGCATTCTCGCCTGCTCGCCGGACTACCTGACCGACAACGGCATTCTGATTTGTGAAGTCGGTAACAGCATGGTACATCTGATGGAGCAGTACCCTGACGTGCCGTTTACCTGGCTTGAGTTCGACAACGGCGGCGACGGCGTCTTTATGCTGACCAAAGCGCAGCTCATCAGCGCCCGCGAACACTTCAGCATCTACAAAGATTAACAACAGGCGGGCGCAGGCCCGCTGAATCATAAAAACACCACAACGACACGACAACGGAGCCGTGATGGCAGGCAACACTCTTGGACAACTCTTTCGCGTAACCACTTTCGGCGAGTCGCATGGTCTGGCGCTCGGCTGCATCATTGACGGCGTGCCGCCGGGCATTGCGCTGAGCGAAGCCGACCTGCAACACGATCTCGACCGCCGCCGCCCTGGCACCTCCCGTTACACCACGCAGCGCCGCGAGCCGGATCAGGTGAAAATTCTCTCCGGCGTGTTTGAGGGCGTGACCACCGGTACCAGCATCGGCCTGCTGATTGAAAATACCGATCAGCGCTCCCAGGATTACAGCGCGATTAAAGATGTGTTCCGTCCAGGACACGCCGATTACACCTACGAACAGAAATATGGCCTGCGTGATTATCGCGGCGGCGGTCGCTCGTCGGCGCGTGAAACCGCCATGCGTGTGGCGGCAGGCGCGATTGCCAAAAAGTATCTGGCGCAGAAATTCGGCATCGTCATTCGCGCCTGTCTGGCCCAGATGGGCGATATTCCGCTGGAGATCAAAGACTGGGCGCAGGTGGAGCAGAACCCGTTCTTCTCCCCGGATGCGGATAAGCTGGACGCGCTGGACGAACTGATGCGCGCGCTGAAAAAAGAGGGCGACTCCATCGGCGCGAAAGTAACGGTGGTGGCCGATAACGTGCCGCCGGGCCTCGGCGAGCCGGTATTTGACCGTCTCGATGCCGACATCGCCCACGCGCTGATGAGCATCAACGCCGTGAAAGGCGTGGAGATTGGCGAAGGCTTTGGCGTCGTGGCGCTGAAAGGCAGCGAAAACCGCGATGAAATCACTAAAGACGGTTTTCAGAGCAACCATGCGGGCGGCATACTCGGCGGCATCAGCAGCGGCCAGCAGATTGTCGCGAATATCGCGCTGAAGCCGACCTCCAGCATCACGGTGCCGGGCCGTACCGTTAACCGCTTTGGCGAGGAAGTCGAGATGATCACCCGCGGGCGTCACGATCCGTGCGTGGGTATTCGCGCGGTGCCGATCGCCGAGGCGATGATGGCTATCGTGCTGATGGATCACCTGCTGCGTCACCGCGCCCAGAACGCGGATGTCACCACCACGCTTCCTCGCTGGTAACGTCATGAAAAAACTCTGCTTAGCCTTGCTGGCGCTGCTTGCCTGCAGCGCGGCAAGCGCCGCCACGCCGTGGCAGAAAATCACCCAGCCGATCCCGGGCGCGGCCCAGTCGATCGGCACCTTTTCTAACGGCTGTATCGTCGGCGCGCAGCCGCTGCCGATCGAGTCAGAGCACTATCAAATCATGCGCACCGACCAGCGCCGCTATTTCGGTCACCCGGAGCTGGTGCGCTTTATCGAGCGCCTGAGCAACCAGGTGAGCGAGTTGCAGCTCGGAACGGTACTGGTGGGCGATATGGGAATGCCTGCGGGCGGACGCTTCAACGGCGGCCACGCCAGCCACCAGACGGGTCTCGACGTCGATATTTTCCTGCAACTGCCGAAAACGCGCTGGAGCGCGGCGCAACTGCGTCGTCCGCAGGCGCTGGATTTAGTCTCAAGCGACGGGAAATCGGTGGTGCAGTCACTCTGGAAGCCGGAGATCGGCGGGCTGATTAAGCTTGCGGCGCTTGATGATGAAGTGACGCGTATTTTCGTAAACCCGGTCATCAAACAGCAGCTCTGCCTGGATGCCGGACCGGATCGCGACTGGCTGCGTAAAGTGCGCCCGTGGTTCCAGCATCGCGCCCATATGCACGTGCGTCTGCGCTGCCCGCCGGACAGCCTGGAGTGCGTGGAGCAAGACCCGCCGCCGCCGGGCGATGGCTGTGGTGAAGAGCTGCAAAGCTGGTTTAAGCCTGCCGCGCCTGGCAGCAGCAAGCCTGAGAAAACCACGCCGCCGCCGCTGCCGCCGTCGTGTCAGGCGCTGCTCGACAAACACATTCTTTAATACCGACTAAGGATGGCCGTGATGGACTGGTTTATGGTTTCGCCGCTGTTGCTGACAGCGCTCTTTTTTGTCGCCATGCTGGCAGGGTTTATCGATGCCCTGGCGGGCGGCGGCGGGCTGCTGACCGTGCCTGCGCTGCTGGCGGCGGGCATGTCGCCTTCCCAGGCGCTGGCGACCAATAAACTGCAGGCCTGCGGCGGCTCGCTGTCGGCCTCGCTCTATTTTATCCGTCGCGGGGTGGTCAGCCTGCGCGACCAGAAGCTCAATATCCTGATGACGTTTATCGGCTCCACCAGCGGCGCGCTGCTGGTGCAGCATGTGCAGTCCGATATTTTGCGCCAGATCCTGCCGGTGCTGGTGATTGCCATCGGCCTCTATTTTCTGCTGATGCCGCGCCTGGGCGAAGACGATCGCCAGCGCAGGCTGTATGGCCTGCCGTTCGCGCTGGTGGCGGGCGGCTGCGTCGGCTTTTATGACGGCTTTTTCGGCCCCGGCGCAGGCTCGTTTTACGCGCTGGCGTTTGTGACGCTCGCCGGTTTTGGCCTCGCCAAATCCACCGCTCACGCGAAAGTGCTTAACGCCACGTCTAACGTCGGCGGTTTGCTGCTCTTCATCATTGGCGGCAAAGTTATCTGGGGCACCGGCTTTGTGATGCTCGCCGGACAGTTTCTCGGCGCGCGCTTAGGCTCGCGTCTGGTATTAAGTAAAGGACAGCGCCTGATCCGCCCGATGATCGTTATCGTGTCGGCGGTGATGAGCGCCAAATTGTTATATGACAGCCACGGACAGGAGATCCTCCACTGGCTGGGGATGGCGTAATGCGTGAACACCACTATCAGGATTTAATTACTATTTTCGACGGCTGTTTTGCCGGTGATTTTAATACCCGTCTGATTAAAGGCGACGACGAACCGATCTATCTTCCGGCAGATGCCGATGCGCCTTATCACCGCGTGGTGTTCGCACACGGCTTTTATGCCAGCGCCCTGCATGAGATTTCGCACTGGTGCATCGCGGGGAAAGCGCGGCGCGAGCTGGTGGATTTTGGCTACTGGTACTGCCCGGACGGGCGCGATGCGCAAACCCAGAGCCAGTTTGAAGACGTCGAAGTCAAACCGCAGGCGCTGGAGTGGCTGTTCTGCGTGGCGGCGGGCTTTCCGTTTAACGTCAGCTGCGACAACCTTAACGGCGATTTCGATCCGGATCGCATCGCGTTTCAGCGCCGTGTGCACGCGCAGGTGATGCAATATCTGACCAACGGCATTCCCGAACGTCCGGCGCGCTTTATCGCGGCCTTACAGGATTTTTACCAGACGCCGCCGCTGGCGGCGCAACAGTTCCCATGGCCGGAAGACTTGTGCTAATCGCCATGTTATTAACCGAGGAAAACGAATGATTGCCGAATTTGAAGCACGTATTCTGGCGCTGATTGATGAGATGGTGGAGCACGCGAGCGACGACGAACTGTTCGCCAGCGGCTACCTGCGCGGACACCTGACGCTTGCCGTCGCGGCGCTGGAGCAGGGCGACGACCACTCGCCGCAGGCGGTGTACACCAAAGTGACCAACAGCCTTGAGACGGCTATCCACGCGGGCGAACTCTCGCCGCGCGACCAGGCGCTGGTGCTGGGCATGTGGGATAACCTGTTCCAGCAGGCGAAGCTCAACTAAGCCTCACAGCCTGCGCGCCGCCCGGCGCGCAGGTTTTTTTAGCGTTTACGCTTTCAGCCACGTCACCTGCCCGACATTACCGCATTAACCTGCCGCACGCCCCTTGAGAAGCTTACGCACCCACAGCCGGTTGGGGTTCAGCGCGGCGAGCGTCGCGCCATCAAGCGGCAGCGGTTCGCCGCTCATTTGCGAGGCTAAAATCTCAGCGGCCAGCGGCGCGCTGCACAGCCCGCGTGAGCCGAGCGCGCCCAGCACAAAGAGATTCTTGAGCACCGGCGCGGGCATGACCGTCTCCGGCGCGCTGGCATCCTGAGAAAGTGTCGCGTAATCGCGAAGCGTCGTGGCGTAATCCGGCGCGTTGCCGACCATGGGCAGATGATCGCGCGTGGCGCAGCGTACCCCGCAGCGCGCGTCGCCCGCACTCACGTCCACCTCCTGCGCCCAGCTGGCCGCGGGCAGGCAGTCGAGAAGCCGCTGACGGTTGCGCTGCTGGTCTTCCTCCTGGTAGCACATTTCGCTCACGCCGCGGTGATAGCTGGCGCCGATGCAGTGCATCGCATTCGCCGGGTTTTGCGGCGTCAGGTAGCCGTCATAACAGAGCACCTGGCGCAGCGCGCCAAGGCCCGGCGTGGTGGGAATATGGCTCACCTGGCCGCCGACCGGGTAGACCGGCAGCTTTTCGGTTTGCGGGAAGCCGCTGAGCTGGTGCCCGTTCGCCAGTACCACGGCGGCGTGGCGCGCCTGCGCGCCGTTCGCGAAGTCGAGTTGCCAGTCCAGGTCTTCCCGATGCAGCGCGCTCACCCTGTGCCCGTAGTGCACCCGCAGGCCGTGCGCCTGCGCAAGTTCCAGCACGCCTGCAGTCAGTTGCGCCGGGCAGAGCCAGCCGCCCTGTGGATATTCAATGCCGCCACAGCCCGTCTCCACGCCGCAGCGTTCGCGCACTTCTCGCGCGTCAACGCCGCGCGCCAGCGTGTCCGGCAGGGCGAGCTCCAGCATCTGGTTGATTTTCGTCTGGCTCTTTTCATCCCAGCCAAGCTGCGTCACGCCGCACCAGTCTTTATCGAAACTGACCGGCAGCGCGTCATAGAGCCTGCGCGCGAAGGTAAAGGCTGCCGGGAAGAAGGCGGCCAGCGCGGCGTCATGATGGCTTAACAGAGGATAGAGCGCGCCCTGGCGGTTGCCCGATGCCCCCTGCGCCGGTGCGTCATCTTCGCAGTAGAGCGTGACCTGCCAGCCGCGTCTTAATAAGCCGAGTGCGAGCAGCGAGCTCGCGATGCCGCCGCCGATAATCGCCACGTCTTTATCACCACTCGCCGGACGACGCGCATACCAGGGCGCGCGGGCAGGCGGCGGCGCGTCATGGCTGAGCGCGCCTGTCAGCATTTCGCGCTTGCGCCCGAATCCTTTGCGCTTCACCACGTCAAACCCGGCCTCAATCAGCCCGCGGCGCACAAAGCCTGCCGAGGTGAATGTCGCGAGCGTACCGCCGGGGCGGGCGAGGCGCGCCATCGCAGTAAACAGGCCTGGCGTCCACATTTCCGGGTTTTTCGACGGCGCGAAACCATCCAGAAACCAGGCGTCTACCTGGCGGTTATGCGTGTCATCCAGCGTATCGACCAGTTCGTTGATATCGCCAAGCCAGAGATCGAGCGTCACGCGTCCGCCATCCAGCACCAGCCGCTGACAGCCCGGCAGCGCCATCGGCCACTGTGCCTGGAGCTGTTGCGCCCACGGCGCGAGTTCCGGCCAGTGGGCGTGTGCGCTTTTAAGATCGGCAGACGTCAGCGGGAATTTTTCAAAACTGATGAAGTGCAGGCGTTGCAGCGTAGCGTCCGGGTGCGCGTCGCGAAACGCCGCGAACGCCTGCCAGAGCGTCAGGAAATTCAGCCCGGTGCCAAATCCGCTTTCGGCGACAATAAAGCTGTCACGCGGGTGTGTCATAAAGCGTTCAGGGAGCTGATTACCGTCCAGAAAGACATAGCGGGTCTCTTCCAGACCGTCATCATTGGAAAAATAAACGTCATCAAAATCTCGGGAAACAGGTGTACCCTCATTATTAAACGTCAGGCTGGCGGGCTGTATGGCGATAGGTTTCACGTAAATGGCTCGAATGACAGGCAGTCGCACGATCTTAGCGAGCCCGGTCAGACATCGCAAATTTCTTGCCAATCTGGCTGATCGGACTTGTTCGGCGTACAACTGTACGCTATCTTGCGACACGACAACTTACTTAGCGTACTCGAAGAGGTATTGAATGAAACGTGCAGTAATTACTGGCCTGGGCATCGTTTCCAGCATCGGTAATAACCAGCAGGAAGTCCTGGCATCCCTGCGTGAAGGACGCTCGGGGATCACTTTCTCTCAAGAATTTCTCGACGCAGGTATGCGCAGCCACGTCTGGGGCAACGTGAAGCTGGACACCACCGGTCTTATCGACCGTAAAGTGGTGCGTTTCATGAACGACGCCTCTATTTATGCTTATCTCTCCATGCAGGAAGCGATTAAAGACGCTGGTCTGCCCGACGAGGTGTATCAGAACAACCCGCGCGTCGGTATCGTGGCCGGCTCCGGTGGTTCGTCCAAAGCCCAGGTGTTCGGCGCTGACGCGATGCGCAGCCCGCGCGGCCTGAAAGCGGTCGGCCCTTACGTGGTGACTAAAGCGATGGCCTCTGCGGTTTCCGCCTGCCTCGCGACCCCGTTTAAAATCCACGGCGTTAACTACTCCATCAGCTCCGCGTGTGCGACTTCCGCGCACTGCATCGGCAACGCGGTTGAGCAGATCCAGCTTGGCAAACAGGACATCGTGTTTGCGGGCGGCGGTGAAGAGCTGGGCTGGGAAATGGCGTGTGAATTCGACGCGATGGGCGCGCTCTCCACTAAGTACAACGAGACCCCGGACAAAGCGTCCCGTACCTATGACGCGAGCCGTGACGGCTTCGTTATCGCAGGCGGCGGCGGTATGGTCGTGGTAGAAGAGCTGGAGCACGCGCTGGCGCGCGGCGCGCACATCTATGCGGAAATCGTCGGCTACGGCGCAACCTCCGATGGCGCTGACATGGTCGCCCCGTCTGGCGAAGGCGCGGTGCGCTGCATGAAGATGGCGATGCATGGCGTGGATACGCCGATTGACTACCTGAACTCCCACGGTACGTCTACACCGGTTGGCGACGTGAAAGAGCTTGGCGCTATTCGTGAAGTCTTCGGCGACAACACGCCGGCTATCTCCGCAACCAAAGCGATGACCGGCCATTCGCTGGGTGCCGCAGGCGTTCAGGAAGCTATCTACTCGCTGCTGATGCTGGAGCACGGCTTTATCGCGCCGAGCATCAACATTGAAGAGCTGGACGAGCAGGCGAAAGGCATGAACATCATCACCGCGCCGGTTGAGCGTGAGCTGACGACGGTAATGTCCAACAGCTTCGGTTTTGGCGGCACCAACGCCACGCTGGTTATGCGTAAATATCAGGCGTAACGTCTCTTTAAAAGAAATGGAGCCGAAAGGCTCCTTTTTTTATATTTACTCTCCGCATTTAACATTTCTTGTTTCTTTATCCGAAACAGGCTTAATCTCCTCCTCCCTGTAGTTACTGACATCTCTCCTGCCTTATTAAGAATAACCTTTTGATTTAATAGTTTTAAACATTGTTCCTTCCTGATGTGTGTCGTTTCATGAAAATCCTTATTTAACCATGGCTTAAACTTCTCTGTTTTTATTTAATTTAACTTAAGTCGTAAAAAATATATTTATAATAATTCTAACCTACTGATAAATATAATTTAGTTTAATGAAAATGCCTTTATTGGCTTCTTTCTTAAAGTTATGGCATTTTTTGACGATATATCCGTATATATCTGAGTGGCCGTTTTCTTTGCAATAACGGTAACTCGTAGCGGAAACGCATATCACATAATGCCATTCTCAATCTTTTCAAAAAGATAAGAGTGAAGGACGCAGCATAAAAGAAATCCGAAATCAGTTTGCGGAATTCAGGGAATAGTTGTTTGCCTCTCACGAGGCCTTGCCAGCCGGGGAAACCAACCATGCCCACAGACGTATCTCTGGGTAAAGGGACTTTTTTGACCACAGGAAAAGTGATTCCACTTATTATTCTGTCCTGCTCAGGGGCCGCCTCTGCCAGCGCAAAGAAGAATGCGGATGATACTTTCACGTATGTCCCCTCTGTGGCGGCGGCGGATGTCGTCACGCGCACCAACTATAATCGTCCGCTGTTTATCACCAGCGCCGCGACGGCGCGCGCGGCAGGCATTAACGGTGCCGGGGTTAAAGTCGGCGTGGCGGATACCGGTATTCTGACCACGCATCCGGCGCTGCTGGGGGTGGTGAAAGGCACGCTGAACTATGTCGACGCGAGCGCCAATAATCTGAGCGTCGGCGATGTCCGCGGCCACGGCACGATGGTCGCCCAGACGCTCGCGGGCCGCGCCACAGGCCTGTTCACCGGCGGTACTGCGCCGGGCGCGACGCTTATCAGCGCGCGTATCATTCCTGATGTCGCCAATACCCGGCAGAGCCTGAATTTCGGGCAGATTAACTACGATCTCGCGCGTGCAGGCGCGAAAATTATCAATAACTCCTGGGGTATTCCTGACTGGAACCCGACCAGCACTGCCACGACTACCTATTTTGTAAACGCCTGGAAGCCTTTTATCTCGTCGTATAACGGACTGATTGTGTTTGCGAGCGGCAACGATGGCGCGGCGAATCCGGTAGGCGTTGCGAAACTGCCATCGCTGGCCCCCGCCTCCGGGCTGGATAAAGGCTGGCTGGTGGCTACGGCGGTCGACACCTTTAACCCGAGCTATATCGCAAGCTACGCCAACCGCTGCGGCGTAATGAAAAACAGCTGCCTCGCGGCACCCGGCAGCGTGTATGTGCAGTCGACAGACAGTACCGGTAAAGCGGTGCTGCGCCTGGTGAGCGGCACCTCATTCGCCGCCCCACAGGTTTCCGGCGTGGCGGCGATGGTCTGGCAGAAATATCCGTATTTTACCAACGACCTGGTTCGCCAGACGGTGCTTGGCACCGCGACCGATATCGGCGCACCGGGTGTGGACGCGGTATTTGGTTATGGCCTGCTGAACGCCGCGAAGGCGATTAACGGCCCGGCGAAGTTTAACTGGGGCACCGTGAGCGTCGCGTTTAACAGCTACACCTCGACCTGGAGCAACGCCATCAGCGGCAGCGGCGGGTTGATTAAAAGCGGTACCGGCAAGCTGGTGCTGACGCAGGACGCCAGCTATACCGGCACCACGCAGGTGCTGGGCGGTAGCCTGTCATCGGCGAAAAGTCTGGCCTCCGCGGTGAACATTGGCCGCGCGGGCACGCTGGATGTGCGCACGGTAAAAGGCAATGTCGATAACAGCGGTTTCGTGCTGCTGCGCGACGGCAAAACGCGCTTTATGACCAACTATACGCAGCGCACCACCGGCAGCCTGGCGTTTATGCTCGGCTCGACCCTGGATGTGGCAGGGCGCGCGACGCTCGCCGGTAACCTGCATCTTTTGGGCGTACCGGCAGGCTACATCACCCAGGCGCGCCAGCCGGTGGTCAACGCGGGCGCGGTATCCGGCAAATTCAGCCGCTTTACGCAGTCGGCGGGCGTGTTCCTGACAGGTTCACTGGGCTACAGCACGAAACAGGTATGGCTGAACATCAAACGTTTGCAGGTCACACAGACCAAAGTCGCCAGCACGTCTGCGGCCACGCAGTCCGCCGCCGTGCGTCTGGAACAGGCGTTTACGCAGCTTGATAAACAAGTCGCGACCGGCGTGGCGGTACGCGCCAGTTCGTTTGCGTCCGCGGCGGGCGAGTTGCAGCATATCTCGAATAACACGTCTGCCCGCGCGGCGCTGGAGAGCCTCTCCGGCCAGCTTCCGGCAGCGACGGCGGCGCTCACCTGGCAGGCCATCAATGTGAATCAGCGCAGCAGCGCGAATCACATCAACGCGCTGCTGGACGCGCCGCAAAGCCGTAGCTGGAGCGATACGCTCTCCTGGAACGGCAGCCTCGGGCGCAGCGGGTATTCGCCGGTGAGCTACTCCATGAAAGGGTGGGTGACCGGCCAGGACCGGTTTATTGATGAGCACACGTTTATCGGCACGTCGCTGTCGCGCACCGACACGTTCAGCGCGCTGAGCAGCGGCGGCGAGCGCAATACCGGCACGCTGAGTGAAGCTGCGCTGTACGGCGGCAAGATCTACGGCGGCTACTACCTGACCGGCCGTCTGGCGTCCGGGTATTACGACGGCCAGCAGCGCCGTATGTTGTGGCTCGGTAGCCGTTCCGAGCGCGTCAGCAGCCGTCAGAGCGGCAGCTGGATGTCGCTTGGCAGCGAGACCGGTTATCGCTTCAATGTGGACGGTTTCGCCGTGACGCCGTTTATCGATACGCAATACATCACGCTGAAGCAGGATGCGTTTAGCGAGAAGAGCGGCTCAGGTTTTGGCCTGCGCGCTGACAACCAGACCACCACGCGCTGGCAGGCGGGCGCGGGGCTGCGCGCGGCGTACACGTTCGATCTGCAAACCCACGGGCGGCTGGATCTGAGCTTCCAGACTCACCTGCAGCGTGCGTTGAGCCAGGATGAAGGCCGCTACCAGGCGAGCTTTACCGGCGTGGATCAGCCGGTGCCGCTGCACGGCGTGACGGCACCTGAGAAAACGCTGACCAGCGCGGTGTCGCTCGGCTGGCAGGTGAACCCGGCGCTGAATCTGAATCTGACGGGCGAGCAGGAGACCAGCGACGGGCGCAACAGCAACCGCAGCGTGATGGCCGGCGTGTCGTTAAGTTTCTGATACAGGGACTAAAGAAAAAGAAAAGGCGTCGTAAGACGCCTTTTTGCTGTCTGTCAGATAACCAGCCAGAGCAGAAGAATAACCAGCACCAGCAGGAACATCGCAAGGCCGGGTTTCGCGGAAATCTGCTTCATCGGCTGGGTGAAAAACGCGATAAGCGGGCTGTAGATAGGCTGAATATGGCGCACTTCAAGCGTCTCCGGCGACCCTTCCGAGCGACGAATAAACACCTGATTAAGAATATCCTGCACCTGCGCGGTGGTCAGCACCGTTTGCGGCGTGGCCTGAAAGCGCTGCTGCGCGTAGTCGCTTATCTCCTGCCATTCGCGCGATTCCAGCGGCTGGCGCAGCGCGGCCTGAATGCTGTGCAGCGTCGGCGCGGGCTGGTCGGCGAGCGTCTGGCGCGCGACAAGCCAGGTCGAGAGCGCGGCGAAATGCTTCGCCGGAATCAGCTCGCCGCTTTTCACGCCAGAAAGCTCCAGCATCGACTGCCAGATAAGCTTCGGCGATTCGCCGGTGGCGGCGGCAAGCTTCGTCACCTGCTGGTTGAGCGTATTATGCTCCGCGGGCTGCATCGGGCGGTCGGTCGCCGGGCGCTGCTGCGGCTGCGGAATATTCAGCTGCGCGTTTTGCAGCAGCGTCAGCACGCTTTTGAGCTGCTCGCCGGAAAGCTGGTTCAGCGCGGTGTGCCCAAACTGCTGGCGGATATAATCGCTCACCGCCTGGCGGTTGTTGCCGACGTTCAGAAGCTCGGTCAGTTGCGACAACACCTGGCGCTGGGTGTGGGTCTGCTGCGCCTGGCCGAGCCGCTGGTTAAGATTCTGCTCGGCGGCGGGGAAGTGGCGCGAAAGCAGCGGCGCATCGCTCTTTAAGCCCAGATCGTGCTTCATACCGGCCCAGACTTCGGCGCTTTGCTGTTGGGTTAGCGCCACAAGCCGGGTGATAAGCCGCTCAAGCACCGTGCGCTGCTGAGTGGAAAGCGGCTGCTCGCCTGCGGAGTGGGGCGATGTGGGAGGCTCCCCCGCCGGGCGGGGCGTGGCGCCATGAATGGGTTGCATCATCAATAATCCTTAACCTGACCGGACGGTGCCGCGAAACTAACCACGCTGTTAAGTATGCCTGGCGGCGAGATTATGGCACACTTAACGGCTATCTCCCGCACATAAACAGGTAGAGAAACGTGAAAATCCTCGTTGATGAAAATATGCCTTACGCACGCGAGCTGTTCAGCCGTCTTGGCGAGGTGCAGGCCGTGCCTGGCCGCCCGATCCCGCAGGCGGCGCTGGACGACGCCGACGCACTGATGGTGCGCTCGGTCACGCAGGTGAATCGCGATTTGCTGGCAGGCAAAAACATCCGGTTTGTCGGCACCGCCACGGCGGGCACCGATCACGTTGATGAAGACTATTTACGCGAGGCAGGCATCGGGTTTTCCGCCGCGCCCGGCTGCAACGCTATCGCCGTCGTCGAATATGTATTCTCCGCGCTGCTGATGCTTGCCGAGCGCGACGGCTTTGCGCTTACCGACCGCACTGTCGGCATTGTCGGCGTGGGTAATGTCGGCTCTCGTTTGCAGGCGCGGCTGGAGGCACTCGGCGTACGCACGCTGCTGTGCGATCCGCCACGTGCCGATCGCGGCGACAGCGGCGATTTCCGCACGCTCGACGAGCTGGTGCGCGAAGCAGACATTCTCACGTTCCACACGCCGCTCTTTAAAGACGGGCCGTACAAAACGCTGCATCTGGCCGACGAGGCGCTGATCGCGCGCCTTAAGCCCGGCGCTATTCTGATTAACGCCTGCCGCGGCCCGGTGGTCGATAACGCCGCGCTGCTGGCGCGCCTTGAGGCGGGGCAGCCGCTCAGTGTCGTGCTGGATGTCTGGGAGCCGGAGCCTGCGCTTAACGTTGAGCTTTTAAAGCGTGTTGATATCGGCACCGCGCATATCGCGGGCTATACGCTGGAAGGCAAAGCGCGCGGCACCACGCAGGTCTTTGAGGCGTACAGCCAGTTTCTCGGCACGCCGCAGCAGGTGGCGCTTGCCACGTTGCTGCCGCCGCCGGAGTTTGGCCGCATCACGCTTCAGGGGCCGCTCGATCAGGCGACGCTGAAACGGCTGGTGCATCTGGTGTATGATGTGCGCCGCGACGACGCGCCGCTTCGCCGTGTGGCGGGCATGCCGGGCGAGTTTGATAAACTTCGCAAAAATTACCAGGAGCGCCGCGAATGGTCGTCGCTCTATGTGCAGTGCGATGACGAAGCCGCCGCCGCGCTGCTGCAAAAGCTGGGTTTTAACGCGACCCATCATCCGATCCGTTAATCACTGATTCTCTTATTCCCCGCAAACCGGCGGGGAAGGCATTTTATTTTCTGGAGTAAAACCACCATGTCTGAAGGCTGGAATATCGCCATACTGGGCGCGACGGGCGCCGTGGGAGAGGCCCTGCTTGAGCAACTCGCCGAGCGTCAGTTCCCGGTGGGTGAACTTTATGCGCTGGCGCGCAATGAAAGCGCGGGTGAAACGCTGCGCTTCAACGGTAAAAGCGTGCAGGTGCAGGACGCCGACGCGTTCGACTGGACTCAGGCGCAGCTCGCCTTTTTCGTCGCAGGCCAGCAAGCAAGCGCCCGCTACGTGGATGACGCGACTAACGCCGGTTGTCTGGTTATCGATTCCAGCGGCCTGTTCGCGCTGGAGCCGGACGTGCCGCTGGTGGTGCCGGACGTCAACCCGTATGTACTGGCGGATTACCGCAACCGCAATGTGGTGGCGGTGGCCGACAGCCTGACCAGCCAGCTTCTGACGGCGCTGCGTCCGCTGATGGAAGCGGGCGGATTGTCGCGCATTCAGGTGACGAATCTGTTGTCCGTTTCCGCGCAGGGTAAAACGGCGGTGGACGCGCTGGCGGGCCAGAGCGCGCGCCTGCTGAACGGGATGCCGGTCGATGAAGACGATCATTTTGGCCGCCAGCTGGCGTTCAACATGCTGCCGCTGCTGCCGGACCGCGAAGGCAGCGTGCGCCAGGATCGCCGTCTGGTGGATGAAGTCCGCAAGGTGTTGCAGGACGAAGGCTTGATGATTTCCGTCACCAGCGTACAGGCACCGGTGTTTTACGGTCATGCCCAGATGGTGAATTTCGAAGCGCTGCGCCCGCTCGCGGCGGAAGAAGCCCGCGACGCGCTGGAGCGCGATCAGGACATCGCGCTCTCTGAAGAGAACGATTATCCGACGCAGGTAGGCGACGCCTCCGGCAGCGTGCATCTTTCTATTGGCTGCGTGCGCAATGACTACGGCATGCCGGAGCAGATCCAGTTCTGGTCGGTCGCTGATAACGTGCGCTTCGGCGGCGCGCTGATGGCCATCAAAACGGCGGAAAAACTGCTGCAGGAGTACCTGTACTGATGTCGGAGAGTCTGGAAAAGCCGGTAGTTAAAATCGCGCTTGGCATTGAGTACGACGGCAGTAAATATTACGGCTGGCAGCGTCAGCAGGAAGTGCGTAGCGTCCAGGAGAAGCTTGAAAAAGCACTCTCCCAGGTGGCGAACGAACCGATTAACGTTTTCTGCGCGGGCCGTACCGACGCGGGCGTGCATGCCACCGGACAGGTGGTGCACTTTGAAACCACCGCCATCCGCAAGGATGCCGCCTGGACGCTCGGCGTAAATGCGAATTTACCTGGTGACATCGCGGTGCGCTGGGTGAAAGATGTGCCCGCAGAGTTTCACGCCCGGTTCAGCGCCACGGCTCGCCGTTACCGCTACGTTATCTATAATCACCGTTTGCGACCGGCGGTGCTCTCGCAAGGGGTGACGCATTACCACCTGCCGCTGGACGCAGAGCGTATGCACCGGGCGGCGCAGTGTCTTATCGGCGAAAACGACTTTACCTCGTTTCGCGCGGTGCAGTGCCAGTCCCGCACGCCCTGGCGCAACCTGATGCATATCAACGTTGAGCGCTTCGGGGCGTACATTGTGGTGGATATCAAGGCTAACGCGTTTGTGCATCATATGGTGCGTAATATCGTTGGCAGCCTGATGGAAATAGGCTGCGGTAACCAGCCGGAGAGCTGGATGGCAGAACTGCTGGCGGCTAAGGACAGAACGCTTGCGGCAGCGACGGCGAAAGCGGAAGGGCTCTATCTGGTGTCGGTGGATTATCCGGCGCAGTTTAAGCTTCCAAAGCCGCCGATGGGCCCACTTTTTTTAGCTGACTGACAGCAGTCGGGGAAGAAGAACCAGTATGGACATTATTCGCTTTCTGATTGATTTTATTTTACATATCGACGTGCATCTGGCGGAACTGGTGGCGCAGTACGGGATCTGGGTTTACGCGATCCTGTTCCTGATCCTGTTCTGCGAAACGGGTCTGGTCGTGACGCCATTTCTGCCGGGCGATTCGCTGCTGTTTGTGGCGGGCGCGCTCTCCTCGCTGCCGTCCAACGATCTCAATGTGCACCTGATGGCGCTTTTAATGGTTATCGCGGCGATACTCGGCGACGCGGTGAACTACACTATAGGCCGACTCTTTGGCGCGCGGCTGTTCAGCAACCCGGATTCAAAAATCTTCCGCCAGAGCTATCTTGATAAAACGCACGCGTTTTATGAGCGTCACGGCGGTAAAACGATCATCCTCGCCCGCTTCGTGCCGATCGTGCGCACTTTCGCGCCGTTCGTCGCCGGGATGGGGCATATGTCCTATCGTCATTTTGCCCTGTATAACGTCGTGGGCGCGCTGTTGTGGGTGCTGCTGTTTACCTACGCGGGCTATTTCTTTGGCGCGATGCCGTTTATTCAGGACAATCTGAAGTTGCTGATCGTCGCCATTATCATCTTCTCGGTATTGCCGGGCGTATATGAAGTGGTGCGTCACAAACGCGCCGCGGCGCGCCAGACAAAATAAGCCCTCTGGCGGTTCGACCACTTTTTTATCCAAAGTTGCGGGCCGTTATGGTTTAATGAGCACCATTTATGGTCTGTGGAAGGCAATAATGGCATTATGCGCCCCCACAGAAAAACTGGCATCGACCAGGTTCAGGCAGAAAGGTTATCAATGAGCTGGATTGAACGAATTCTCAATAAAAGCAATATTACTCCCACTCGCAGGGCAAACATCCCGGAAGGGGTGTGGACCAAGTGCGACAGCTGCGGCCAGGTACTTTACCGTGCCGAGCTGGAGCGTAACCTTGAGGTTTGCCCGAAATGCGATCACCACATGCGCATGGCGGCGCGCGACCGTCTGCACAGCCTGTTAGACGAAGGGTCGCTGGTGGAACTGGGCAGTGAGCTTGAGCCGAAAGATGTGCTGAAGTTCCGTGATTCCAAAAAATACAAGGATCGTCTGGCCACCGCCCAGAAGGAAACCGGCGAGAAAGACGCGCTGGTGGTGATGAAAGGCACCCTGCACGGTATGCCGGTTGTTGCGGCGGCGTTCGAGTTCGCCTTTATGGGCGGCTCAATGGGTTCCGTCGTGGGCGCGCGTTTCGTGCGTGCGGTTGAGCAGGCGCTGGAAGACAACTGCCCGCTTATCTGCTTCTCCGCCTCCGGCGGCGCGCGTATGCAGGAAGCGTTGATGTCGCTGATGCAGATGGCGAAAACCTCCGCGGCGCTTGCGAAAATGCAGGAGCGTGGACTGCCGTACATCTCCGTGCTGACCGACCCGACCATGGGCGGCGTTTCTGCGAGCTTCGCGATGCTTGGCGATCTCAACATCGCCGAGCCGAAAGCGCTGATTGGCTTCGCTGGCCCGCGCGTTATCGAGCAGACCGTGCGCGAAAAACTGCCTGCTGGCTTCCAGCGCAGTGAGTTCCTGATCGAAAAAGGCGCTATCGATATGATCGTGCGTCGCCCGGAGCTGCGCCTCAAGCTTGCCAGCATTCTGGCGAAGCTGATGAACCTTCCGGCACCAAGCCCGGACGCGCCGCGTGAAGCGGTGGTCGTGCCGCCGGTACCGGACCAGGATCACGAGGCCTGATAGTCATGAAGGGCAGGGCCATAAGGCACTGCCCTTCTTGTTTATGAACCGTAACCAGGATACGGGCATCATGGAAAAGCAACACCTTCCCCAAGCCACGTCGCCTCTGGCCACGTGGCTTTCTTATCTGGAAAACCTGCACGGTAAAACCATCGACATGGGCCTTGAGCGCGTCTCGCGCGTGGCGGCATTGCTTGATGTGGCGAAACCCGCGCCGTTTGTCTTTACCGTCGCGGGCACTAATGGCAAAGGCACCACCTGCCGCACGCTCGAAGCGGTGCTGATGGCGGCAGGCTATCGCGTGGGCGTCTACAGCTCGCCGCACCTGGTGCGCTACACCGAGCGCGTGCGCGTGCAGGGCGAGGAGCTTGCCGAAAGCCAGCACACCGCCGCCTTTGCGGAGATTGAAGCCGTGCGTGGTGAAACGTCCCTCACGTACTTTGAGTACGGCACGCTGTCCGCGCTGTGGCTCTTTAAGCAGGCGCAGCTGGATGTCGTTATCCTCGAAGTCGGGCTCGGCGGGCGTCTGGACGCCACCAACCTGGTGGATTGCGATGTGGCGGTCATCACCAGCATCGCGCTCGATCATACCGACTGGCTGGGTCCGGATCGTGAAAGCATCGGGCGCGAGAAAGCCGGTATTTTCCGCGCAGGCAAACCGGCGGTCGTGGGCGAGACGGATATGCCGCACACCATCGCGCAGGTGGCGCAGGAGAAGGGCGCACGACTGCTTTGTGTGAACGACGCCTGGCGCTATGAGGCGGAACGCGACGGCTGGCGCTTTAGTGATGGCGACGGCGAACTGACTCATCTTCCGCTGCCGCAGGTGCCGCAGCCTAACGCGGCGACTGCGCTCGCCGCGCTTCGCGCAAGCGGTCTTGCGATTAGCGAGCAGGCTTACCGCGACGGCATCGCGCGCGCCGCGCTGCCGGGGCGTTTCCAGATTGTGAGCGAGGCCCCGCGCATCATTCTGGATGTGGCCCATAATCCGCACGCGGCGGGCTATCTGGCGCAGCGGCTCGCGCAGTCGCCATCCGCCGGGCGCGTGCTGGCCGTTATCGGCATGCTGCATGATAAAGATATCGCCGGAACGCTCGCCTGTCTGGAGAGGGTCGTGGATAGCTGGTATTGTGCCCCTCTGGACGGGCCGCGCGGCGCCCGCGCTGAAGAGCTTGCGGAACATCTGCAGGCCAGCGCTGTCTTTGATAGCGTGGCGCAGGCCTGGCACGCGGCGCTGGCCGACGCGCAGCCCGCCGATACGGTGCTGGTATGCGGGTCGTTTCATACCGTCGCAGCGGTAATGGAAGAGATGGACGCGGGGAGACGAGGTGGCGAGTAAGTTTCAGAACCGATTAGTCGGCACAATTGTGCTGGTGGCGCTGGGCGTTATCGTGCTGCCAGGGCTGCTGGACGGCCAGAAAAAACATTATCAGGATGAGTTCGCGGCGATCCCGCTGGTGCCGAAACCTGGCGATCGCGACGAGCCGGATATGCTGCCGGCTGCAACGCAGGCGCTGCCGTCTCAGCCGCCGGAAGGCGCGGCGGAAGAGGTGAGAGCCGGTAACGCGGCGGCGACGTCGATAGACACCACGCGACTGCCTGCCGATACCGGCGCGGATCTGGATGAAGTGCCGGTGACGCCTGCGAAGCCTAAAGCGACGGAGCCTGCGAAAACACGGACTGCCGATAAGCCCCAGAGCAAGCCGCAGCGTGATAAAACCGACGAGCAGCTCGCGATGGTGAGCGAGGCCGAAGCGCCCGCGCCTGCGAAAACCGCGCCGCCGGAGAAACCGCAGACGCCGCCTGCGGGCAAGGCGTATGTCGTGCAGCTCGGTGCGCTGAAAAACGCCGATAAAGTCAATGAAATCGTCGGCAAACTGCGCTCGGCGGGTTATCGGGCGTATACGTCGCCGTCCACGCCGGTTCAGGGGAAAATCACCCGCATTCTGGTAGGGCCGGAGGCGTCGAAGGAAAAGTTAAAATCGTCGCTTGGCGAGCTGAACAGCCTGTCAGGGCTTAACGGCGTGATAATGAATTACAGCGTGAATTAAGCGGTCTGGCGTCTTTTTTAAAGGCGCACCGAGAAACCGCATCGCGCCACAGACGGCCCGCTTATGGCGCTTTTTTGCCGCCCGCGGGCGTAACGGACGGATGGCGTTGAAGATTTTTTCAACGCCATTTTTTATTAACGCGTGGAAAGGAAATCCCTACGCAAACGTTTTCTTTTTCTGTTAGAATGCGCCCCGAACCGGATGTCAGGGCGTTTTATCGTGGGACACATTCATGGTCTGGATAGATTACGCCATCATTGCAGTAGTGGGTTTCTCGTGTCTGGTCAGCCTCATCCGCGGGTTCGTGAGAGAGGCGCTGTCGCTGGTCACCTGGGGCTGTGCTTTCTTTGTCGCCAGTCATTACTACACTTACCTGGCAGTCTGGTTCACCGGCTTTGAAGACGAACTGGTACGTAATGGGATTGCTATCGCGGTGCTGTTTATCGCGACGCTTATCGTCGGTGCGATAGTCAACTATGTGATTGGCGCACTGGTGGAGAAAACCGGCCTGTCGGGTACAGACAGGGTGTTGGGGATCTGTTTCGGCGCCTTGCGAGGCGTGCTGATTGTCGCCGCCATTCTGTTCTTTCTTGATACCTTCACGGGCCTGTCCAAAAGCGAGGACTGGCAAAAGTCGCAGCTCATCCCGCAGTTCAGTTTCATCATCAGATGGTTCTTTGACTATCTGCAAAGCTCGTCAAGTTTCCTGCCCCGGTAATCGTGCCGGGGGCGGTCTTTGAATTGAGGAAAAGACAACATGTGCGGTATTGTCGGGATCGCCGGTGTTATGCCGGTCAACCAGTCGATTTATGACGCGTTAACGGTGCTTCAGCACCGCGGGCAGGATGCCGCAGGCATCATCACCATCGATGCGAATAATTGCTTCCGTCTGCGTAAAGCGAACGGCCTGGTGAATGATGTATTCGAAGCCCGCCACATGCAGCGTCTGCAGGGCAATATGGGTATCGGCCATGTACGCTACCCGACGGCAGGCAGCTCCAGCGCCTCTGAAGCCCAGCCGTTCTATGTGAACTCGCCCTACGGTATTACGCTTGCCCACAATGGCAACCTGACGAACGCCCATGAACTGCGCAAAATGCTCTTTGAAGAGAAGCGCCGTCATATCAACACCACCTCAGATTCTGAAATCCTGCTCAATATTTTCGCCAGCGAGCTGGATAACTTCCGTCACTACCCGCTGGAAGCGGACAACATTTTCGCGGCCATCGCGGCGATGAACCGCCTGATCCGCGGCGCATACGCGTGTGTGGCGATGATCATTGGCCACGGCATGGTAGCGTTTCGCGACCCTAACGGCATTCGCCCGCTGGTGCTTGGTAAACGCGATGCCGGTAACGGCCGCGCCGAGTACATGGTGGCCTCCGAGAGCGTGGCGCTCGATACGCTGGGCTTTGAGTTCCTGCGCGACGTAGCGCCTGGCGAAGCGGTGTATATCAGCGAAAAAGGCCAGCTCTTCACGCGCCAGTGCGCTGACAACCCGGTCAGCAACCCGTGCCTGTTTGAGTATGTTTACTTCGCGCGTCCGGACTCCTTTATCGACAAGATTTCCGTCTACAGCGCTCGCGTGGAAATGGGCAAAAAGCTCGGCGAGAAAATCGCCCGCGAGTGGGAAGATCTGGATATCGACGTGGTGATCCCGATTCCGGAAACTTCCTGTGATATCGCCCTTGAAATCGCGCGCATTCTTAACAAACCCTACCGCCAGGGTTTTGTGAAAAACCGCTACGTCGGCCGTACCTTCATCATGCCGGGACAGCATCTGCGCCGTAAATCGGTGCGCCGCAAACTGAACGCCAACCGCGCCGAGTTTCGCGATAAAAACGTGCTGCTGGTGGATGACTCCATCGTGCGCGGCACCACGTCCGAGCAGATTATCGAGATGGCCCGCGAGGCGGGCGCGAAGAAGGTCTATCTGGCCTCCGCCGCGCCGGAAATTCGCTTCCCGAACGTCTACGGTATCGACATGCCGAGCGCCAACGAGCTTATCGCTCACGGCCGCGAAGTAGATGAAATCCGCCAGATCATCGGCGCAGACGGCCTGATTTTCCAGGATCTCGACGATCTCATCGAAGCCGTACGCGCCGAGAACCCGGATATCCAGCAGTTCGAATGCTCGGTCTTTAACGGCGTTTACGTCACCAAAGATGTCGATCACCAGTACCTGGAATATCTCGAATCCCTGCGTAACGACGACGCCAAAGCGGTCATGCGCCAGAACGAAGTCGAAAACTTAGAGATGCACAACGAAGGCTAATCTTTCCCCGTGCCGTCGCCCCTTGCGCAACGCGAGGGGCGAAATCCCCGTTTGCATCTCGTCGCGTCTTGCGGCAAAGTCTCGCTCAGTGCTCCTTTTCCAGATAACTCCATGAAAAAAATCATTGTCGGCATCTCTGGCGCCAGCGGCGCGATTTATGGCATCCGGCTGTTGCAGACGCTTCAGGCGGTGGCAGAGGTGGAAACGCATCTCATCATGAGCCAGGCGGCGCGCCAGACGCTGTCGCTTGAAACCGACATGAGCGTACGCGACGTTCAGGCGCTGGCTGATGTAAACCACGACGCGCGCGATATCGCCGCCAGCGTCTCGTCCGGCTCGTTTAAAACCGACGGGATGATTATCCTGCCGTGTTCCATTAAAACGCTCTCCGGCATTGTGAACAGCTATACCGACGGGCTGCTGACCCGCGCGGCGGATGTGGTGTTAAAAGAGCGTCGCAGGCTGGTATTGTGCGTGCGGGAAACGCCGCTGCATCTCGGCCATTTACGTTTGATGACGCAGGCTGCGGAACTCGGCGCGATTATCATGCCGCCGATGCCCGCGTTTTATCATCGCCCGCAGACGCTGGATGATGTGATTAACCAGACGGTAAACCGCGTGCTCGATCAGCTCGATATCACGCTTCCCGCCGACCTTTTTACCCGCTGGCCAGGCGCGTAATGCGCGCCACCCTGGGGCAAAGCGCAGCGCGGTGCCTCATTATGGGGCAATTCTGCAAGCGCGATCATATCCTCGACATTTAATCCCGCCTTTTGCGATTTCACGCTCAGCGTCTGCTGCGCGGAATGCTATCTTCATTCACACAACTTCATTGCAACCATTTTTTAACAAATCATGGCGGCGTTTGCGGCGACGCAAAGCTGGCATGGGAAGTGCAACGTCTGGTTGCAACACACAACGCAACAGATAATAAAACAGAAAACTTGAGGGTAATGTATGAAGAAGAAGGTGCTCGCGTTCTCCTTACTGCTTGGCCTTTCCACCAGCGCCAGCGTTTTCGCCGCGCTCCCCCAGACGGTACGCATCGGTACGGATGCCACCTACGCACCGTTCTCCTCAAAAGACGCCAAAGGCGATTTTGTCGGGTTTGATATCGATCTCGGCAACGAGATGTGTAAACGCATGCAGGTGAAATGCACCTGGGTTGGCAGCGATTTCGATTCGCTGATCCCGTCGCTTAAGGCGAAAAAAATCGACGCGATTATCTCTTCGCTCTCTATTACCGAAAAGCGCCAGAAAGAGATCGCCTTCTCTGACAAGCTTTACGCTGCAGACTCCCGCCTGATCGCCGCCAAAGGCGCGACCATTCAGCCGACCATTGAATCGCTGAAGGGCAAACATGTGGGCGTGCTGCAGGGCTCCACGCAGGAAGCCTACGCCAATGAAAAATGGCGCGGGAAGGGCGTTGATGTCGTGGCGTACCAGAACCAGGATCTGATCTACTCCGATCTCTCGGCGGGCCGTCTCGACGCAGCGCTGCAGGATGAAGTGGCCGCCAGCGAAGGTTTCCTCAAACAGCCTGCCGGGAAGGATTACGCGTTTGCCGGCCCGTCGGTGAAAGACAAAAACTACTTTGGCGATGGTACCGGCGTTGGCCTGCGTAAAGAAGACGCCGAGCTGAAAGCCGCGTTCGACAAAGCGCTCGGCGAGATCCGCAAAGATGGCACCTACGACAAAATGGCGAAGAAATATTTCGACTTTAACGTCTACGGCGACTGATTGCCCGTAAGGCATTCGCCAACCGGTCACCATGATAGTGCGTGGCTGGCTGGTGTGACGCAACCTGGTGCATCTTATGCACCAGAAAAGGGCATGTGTGCATTTCTACGCACCGAAAATGAAAATAAATCTATCTCAGCGCGCATAAAGTTTTGATTACGAGGCGGCAGTGATGGCACGATAAGTGCAGTTTTTTCGCCTGACATTTAAATATGCGCGTCTGATGAGGATAGTTATGAAAAAAAGGCTGTTAGCACTTTCTCTGGGGCTGGCGCTGTCCAGCATTTCTGGGGCTTTCGCAGCAATTCCGCAGCACTTACGTATCGGCACTGACCCTACCTATGCGCCGTTTGAATCGAAAAACGCGCAGGGCGAACTGGTTGGTTTCGACATCGATCTGGCCAAAGAGCTGTGCAAACGCATTCAGACGCAATGTTCGTTCACTGAACAGCCGCTGGATGCGCTGATCCCGTCGCTGAAAGCAAAGAAAATCGACGCGATTATGTCGTCGCTGTCGATCACTGAAAAACGCCAGCAGGAAATCGCCTTTACCGACAAGCTCTACGCCGCGGATTCGCGCCTCGTGGTAGCTAAAGGCTCGTCCATTCAGCCGACGCTGGAGTCGCTGAAGGGCAAACGCGTGGGCGTGTTGCAGGGCACCACTCAGGAAACCTACGGCAATGAGCACTGGGCGCCGAAAGGCGTGGAAATTGTCTCTTATCAGGGCCAGGACAATATCTATTCCGATCTGACCGCGGGCCGTATCGACGCCGCGTTTCAGGATGAAGTGGCTGCCAGCGAAGGCTTTCTGAAGCAGCCGGTGGGCAAGGGCTATCAGTTCGGCGGCCCGTCGATTAAAGATGAAAAACTCTTTGGCGTCGGCACCGGCATGGGGATCCGTAAAGAGGATAACGAACTGCGCGAGGCGCTGAACAAGGCGTTTGCCGACATGCGCGCCGACGGCACCTACGAGAAGCTCGCCAAAAAGTATTTCGATTTTAACGTCTACGGCGATTAATCCGCACGCGTTTGCACGGCGCCCCGCGGGGCGCCGATGGGCCGTGCGCACGCTGAGTACAGGATAAGTCACCATGCTGTATGGGTTTTCACAGGTAATCCTTCAGGGCGCGCTCGTCACCCTGGAGCTGGCGCTCAGCGCCGTTGTCCTCTCGGTGGCGATTGGTCTGGTCGGCGCAGGGGCGAAGCTCTCACGCAACCGCCCGCTGGCGCTGATTTTTGAAGCGTACACGACGCTGATTCGCGGCGTGCCCGATCTCGTTCTGATGCTACTGATTTTTTACGGGTTGCAGATTGCACTGAACGCCATTACCGACGCGCTGGGATTCAGCCAGTTTGATATCGACCCGATGATCGCGGGCATTATCACGCTTGGATTTATCTACGGCGCTTATTTCACCGAAACCTTCCGCGGCGCGTATCTCGCCGTGCCGAAAGGCCATATCGAGGCAGCGACCGCGTTTGGTTTTACCGGCTCGCAAATCTTCCGGCGGATTCTGTTTCCTTCCATGATGCGCTATGCGCTGCCGGGCATCGGCAACAACTGGCAGGTGATTTTAAAAGCCACCGCGCTGGTGTCGCTACTGGGGCTGGAAGATGTCGTGAAAGCGACGCAGCTTGCCGGGAAAAGCACCTGGCAGCCGTTTTACTTCGCGATTGTCTGCGGGCTGATTTATCTGGTGTTTACCACGCTCTCCAACGGCGTTCTGCTGCTGCTTGAGCGCCGCTATACCGTGGGCGTGAAGAGGGCCGACCTGTGATCGAGATTATTCAGGAGTACTGGAAATCCCTGCTGTGGACCGACGGCTATCGCTTTACGGGCGTGGCGATTACGCTCTGGCTACTTATCGCCTCGGTGGTGATGGGCGGCGTGCTGGCGGTTTTTCTCGCCATTGGCCGCGTTTCGGAAAACAAGCTGGTCTGGTTCCCCATCTGGCTCTTTACCTATGTCTTTCGCGGCACGCCGCTCTACGTGCAACTGCTGGTCTTCTACTCCGGCATGTACACGCTGGAAGTGGTGAAAGGCACGCCCTTACTCAATGAGTTTTTCCGAAGCGGCCTCAACTGCACCGTGCTGGCGCTGACGCTCAACACCTGCGCATACACCACCGAGATTTTCGCGGGCGCCATTCGGGCGGTGCCGCACGGCGAGATCGAGGCGGCGCGCGCTTACGGCTTTTCACGCTTTAAAATGTACCGCTGCATTATTCTGCCGTCGGCGCTGCGCATCGCGCTGCCTGCCTACAGCAATGAGGTGATCCTGATGCTGCACTCCACGGCGCTGGCGTTTACCGCGACCGTCCCGGATCTGCTGAAGATCGCCCGCGATATTAACGCCGCCACCTACCAGCCGTTTACGGCGTTTGGCATCGCGGCGGTGCTGTACCTGATTATCTCTTATGTGCTGATAAGCCTGTTCCGCAAGGCGGAAAAGCGCTGGCTGCGGCACCTGAAACCGGCTTCAACGCACTGAGTGGCTACGCATGTCTGAAAATAAATTAAACGTTACCGATCTGCACAAGCGCTACGGCGAACATGAAGTGCTTAAAGGGGTATCGCTGAAGGCGAACGCTGGTGATGTCATCAGCATTATCGGCTCTTCCGGCTCCGGCAAGAGCACCTTCCTGCGCTGCATTAACTTTCTGGAAAAGCCCAGCGAAGGCACTATCGTGGTGAATAACCAGAACATCACGCTGGTGCGCGATAAAGACGGCCAGCTTAAGGTGGCGGACAAAAACCAACTGCGCCTTCTGCGCACGCGCCTGACGATGGTGTTCCAGCACTTTAACCTGTGGAGCCACATGACGGTGCTGGAGAACGTGATGGAAGCGCCGGTTCAGGTGCTGGGCTTAAGCAAACAGGATGCGCGCGAGCGTGCGGTGAAATACCTCGCCAAAGTGGGCATCGATGAGCGCGCGCAGGGCAAATACCCGGTGCATCTCTCCGGTGGTCAGCAGCAGCGCGTGTCGATTGCCCGCGCGCTGGCGATGGAGCCGGATGTCTTGCTGTTCGACGAACCGACCTCCGCGCTGGACCCGGAACTGGTGGGCGAAGTGCTGCGCATTATGCAGAAGCTTGCGGAAGAGGGCAAAACGATGGTGGTGGTGACGCACGAAATGGAGTTTGCCCGCCACGTTTCCTCGCATGTGATTTTCCTGCATCAGGGCAAAATCGAAGAAGAAGGGCCGCCGGACGCGCTCTTTAACAACCCGCAAAGCCCGCGTCTGCAGCAGTTTTTGAAGGGATCGCTGAAGTAAAACACAACAGACCGGCTGGGACGCCGGTCACGCTTAATCGTCTATCAGTATTAACCCCATCTCATCGGCCAGCCGGTAAATTTCGGTCAGCGCTCCCTGCATCAGCGGCACGCTCTCATGCAGCGTAAGGCGGTTAATGCGATCCCCGAAGAGCATCAGCGCTTTGCCGCCGTGCTGGCGCGACGCCCAGCTAATACCGTGAAGGCGCGGATTCGCGGCGTGAATGGCCACCGCCCACAGGCGCGTTTGCGGATAACGCTGCGGAGAGCTTCCGGTCAGCGCCGCCTGCGTGACGCCCCAGCGGCGCAGCAACACCGGCGTCAGATTCGCCAGCTCAAGCGCCACGTCCGGCGTTAACGTGCTGATACAGAGTTCGCGGGCCTTGCGCAGATCGAAGCTCGCGCCTGAGGCATCTGGCGGAACATCGTGAAACAGCGATTCCATAATCGCCACTTCGGCATCGATACCGCCATAAAGCGTGGGAATAAGACGGCCATCGGCGCGCTGTAGCGGGCTGAAACGCGCGTTGCCATAACCGGGGTTGAACGCGTCGCCCGCGAACTGGCGGCTGTGAACGCGAACTATCCGCTTCCCTGCGGGCCATACCGTGACGCGCGGCACCTGCATATCCGCAGGCGGCGCAGGCAGGCGTTCATCCCTGAAATCAACCATGCATCGGCCCTTCGGCTTCCGCTTTTGCGGCGTCCAGCACCGCCTGCGGATCGGCTTTCAGCCGGTCTTTGGGTTTTGCGCCGCCAAGCCAGGCATTGGGTGAATGGAACCAGAGTGCGATAGTCCATGGTGTTTTCTCGCGAAACAGCGCAAGAATGGGTTTGAGCGACGGCAGCGGCTGACCCCCTTCGTCAAACGCCCAGGCGGGGTAGCGATCTTTGCCATTGACCGGCAGGGCGAAGACTTTACCCGCCTGTTTCCAGCGGTTCGCGGTCGCGCTCGGGTTTTTCAGCGCGGCACCGGCGGCAAGGCTCACTTCGCCTGCGGACAGCCACTGGCCTTCATCAAGCACCGTCTGGCGCAGCGCGTCAAGCCGTTCGCGGTTACGGGCCTGCAACGGCGCGGCGTGCGCAGGCTCGCTATGATGCCCGGCGCGCTTCATTTGCGACACGGCCGTGACGGCGCTGACAATCGCAAGCCGCAGATCGTTATCCAGCGTCTCTTCGTTTACATCATCCGGCATCTTGAGCATCAGATAACGCCCGGCGTCTTCACCTGGTATATCGGAAAGCTGAATACGCCCCCAGGGCGCAGGCGTCTCATGAAGGGACGTCACCAGATGCTCAACGTCGACAAACTCGACGCTGACATCCAGCGGATACTCTTTCAGTTTTACGTGGCGTGAACGAGAAGTCATAGCGCCCCTCTTCGTGATATAAATGATATTCGTGATATTGATTATAACTTATACAGATGAGGGAAAGCCAGCGGCTGGTCAAAGAAGGGAAAATAGTGTTACGCGGGCAACGTTACTGCCCGCGGAGCCAAAGACAGATTAACGCGCCCGGGCGGCGATATCCGCCAGCGCCTCTTCTAAATCGAACCAGCGGAAGCCGAAGCCCGATTCCTCAAGGCGTTTAGGCAGCGCGCGCTGGCCGCCCAGCACCAGTACCGCGGATTCGCCCATCATCAGGCGCACGGCGGTGGCAGGGGCGCGTATCAGCGCGGGGCGGTGCAGCGCATGGCCGAGCGCATGAGCGAAACGCTCGTTGCGCACCGGGTAAGGGGAGACCATATTGAATGGCCCGCGCAGATCGTTATCCAGCAGCCAGATAATCGCGTTCACCATATCGTCGATATGGATCCAGGAGAGATACTGACGGCCGCTGCCAATCGGCCCGCCAAGACCCAGACGAAACAGCGGCAGCAGTTTACTCATCATGCCGCCATCCGGCGCGAGCACCGCGCCGGTGCGCAGCAGGCAGACGCGGGTTTTATCGCTTTGCGCGCCTTCGGCTATCTGCTCCCAGCGGGCGCAAAGCTTGTGGGTAAATTCGCTGTGCGGCGGTTCGTCTTCCGTCACCACCACTTCGCCGAGATCGCCGTAATAACCGACCGCCGAGCCGGAGAGAAAAACCGCAGGCGGATTACTGCCTGCCTGCATCAGCGCCACCAGTTGTTGGGTTATCTGCCAGCGGCTCTGGCACAGACGCTCTTTCTGCGTGGCCGTCCAGCGCTTATCGGCAATAGGTTCGCCCGCGAGGTTAATCACCGCGTCGAACGCGTCGAGATCGCTGAACAGATCCAGCTCCGGCACCAGTGTAACGGCAGCGTCGAGCCGCGCGCGGGCCCGCTCAGGGTTGCGGGTCACGACCGTGACGTGATGCCCTAACGCTACCAGGCGCGATGTCAGCGTGCGGCCAATCAGGCCAGTACCGCCAGTTACCAGAATCTCCATAATTGCCTCCTGCGTGCGTGTTGCGCCGCCCGCGCATAACGTAGTGTTATCTCTTCAGCATAGGCGACCCGGCAAGGTTTGCCTGAGATATGGCGCACGCCGGGCGTAATTTTTCCTGTAAAGAGAGAAGGTTAACAACGTATTTGCGCTGGTTAACTGCTGGCGAGCTGGTACGCGCGTTCGGTCGCCGGGCGATGCCTGATGCGCTCAAACCAGTTGCTGACCGCCGGGAAGTTGTCGAGATCGATTCGCTGGCGCTCGTGCGACACCACCCACGGATAGGTGGCGATATCGGCAATGCTGTAACGCTCGCCGCCAAGCCACGGGCATTTCTCCAGACGCTTATTCAGCACGCCGTAGAGACGCTGTGTCTCCACCTGATAGCGTTCAATGGCGTAAGGCACCGCCTGGGGCGCAAAATGGTTAAAGTGGTGGTTCTGGCCAAGCATCGGCCCGAATCCGGCAACCTGCCAGAACAGCCACTGTAGCGTCACCTGACGCTCGCGCAGCTCGCCGCTCAGCAGTTTGCCGCTTTTCTCGGCGAGATAGAGCAAAATCGCGCCTGACTCAAACAAACTCAGCGGCGCGCCGCCGTCGGAGGGCGCATGGTCGATAATGGCGGGAATTTTATTGTTCGGGGCAATGGCGAGAAATTCCGGTTTAAACTGCTCGCCCTTGCTGATGTCAACGCGGTGGAGGCGATACTCAAGCCCGGCCTCTTCAAGAAACAGCGTAACTTTATGGCCGTTCGGCGTCGGGGCGTAGTAGAGATCCAGCATGACAGCGTCCTTTAGATGGGGATTTGGCGTGCTCAAAGTATAGGCGGTTTGCTGAATAATGCGGCAGCTCTCATAGTCGGCGGCATGACAGAAAACGGTTTACGGTATAGTTTTAGCTATCCGCCATCAGAGATGAGAATTGCTATGTCGCAGCCCGCCATTACGCTTTGGTCCGATGCCAGTTTCTTTAGCCCTTACGTGATGTCCGTCTGGGTGGCGCTTCAGGAAAAAGGTTTGCAATTTCAGCTGCAAACCCGCGATTTGTCGCGCGGCGAACATTTACAGGCCGACTGGCAGGGCTTCGCCCTGACGCGCCGTGTGCCGCTGCTGGTGATTGACGATTTCGCGCTGAGCGAATCCTCCGCTATTACGGAATATCTTGAAGAGCGCTTTGCGCCGCCGGTGTGGGAGAGGCTCTATCCGCACGATATTGAAAAACGTGCCCGCGCCCGCCAGGTACAGGCATGGCTTCGCAGCGATCTGGGCGCGTTACGTGCTGAACGTCCGACTGACGTTATCTTTGGCGCGGCCCGCTACGCGCCACTGAGCACCGAGGGTCAGGCCGCGGCAGATAAGCTTATCGCGTGCGCGCAGGCGTTACTTCCGCACGGGCAACAAAATCTGTTTGGTGAATGGTCACTCGCAGATACCGATCTGGCGCTGATGATTAACCGGCTGGTCATGCATGGCGACCCGGTGCCGGAGGCGCTTGCCGACTACGCTGCGTTCCAGTGGCAGCGCGCGTCAGTACAGCGTTATATCGCACTTTCTGCCAGGCGTTTGGGCTGATAAGCCCGGCGCGATCCGTTATCATGCGTGCACCACAATTTTCATTCGGAAGGTGAGTAATGAAGCTGATGTTTGCTTCGGATATTCACGGCTCGCTGCCTGCCACAGAGCTTCTGCTGGCGCGCTTTGCCGACAGCGACGCCCGCTGGCTGGTATTGCTGGGAGATTTCTTAAACCACGGGCCACGTAACCCGCTTCCTGAGGGCTACGCCCCAGGCGAAGTGGCGAAACGGCTTAATACCGTGGCCGACCGCATTATCGCGGTGCGCGGCAACTGCGACAGCGAAGTCGACCAGATGCTGCTGGAGTTTCCCGTCACCGCGCCCTGGCAGCAGGTGTTGCTCGCCAGACAGCGGCTCTTTTTGACCCACGGTCATCTCTACAGCCCCGATAACCTGCCGCCGCTGGCCGCAGGCGATGTCCTGATCTACGGCCACACGCATATTCCGGTGGCGGCGCGCCACGGCGAGCAGTTCCACTTTAATCCAGGCTCAATCAGTATGCCGAAAGGCGGGCATCCGGCAAGCTACGGGTTCCTCAATGGCGATACGCTGAGCGTCATTACCCTGGAAACCTCGCAGGTTATTGCACAGATCGCGATTTCCCCTTAATTTACCGAACAACCAGAACGCGCCGTAAGAGCGCTTATTACAGAAGGTTTCCTGATGGTGGAGCAGAATCATTTGGCAGACATGGAATGGGTGGACATTGTCAGTGAAGACAATGAGGTGATAGCGCAGTCCAGCCGGGCGCAGATGCGCGCCGAACGTTTGCGTCACCGCGCGACCTATATCGTGGTGCATGATGGTATGGGCAAAATCCTGGTGCAGCGTCGCACCGATATCAAAGACTTTATGCCGGGCATGCTCGACGCCACCGCAGGCGGCGTAGTGCAGGCGGGCGAAGCGCTGCTTGAGAGCGCGCGTCGCGAGGCGGAAGAGGAGCTGGGTATCGCGGGCGTTCCTTTCGCCGAGCACGGCCAGTTTTACTTTGAAGATGAGCATTGCCGCGTCTGGGGCGGGTTGTTCAGCTGCGTCTCCCACGGTCCGTTCGCGCTCCAGGAGAGCGAAATCAGCGAAGTATGCTGGATGGAGCCGGAAGAGATAACGGCGCGTTGCGATGAGTTCACGCCGGATACGCTAAAAGCGCTTTCGCTCTGGCTGAGCCGTAACGCGGGTCAGGAGAGTGGCAGTCACAGTAAAGACAGTAAAGAAAAAGAGCAGGAAGAGAAAAACCCTACGCTCAGCTAAGCGTCGCGGCCCCGCGATCGTCAGCGACGCGCGGGGCGGCTTTTTCGGCGTAAGCTTACGCCTGCTGGTTGTCGCACATCGCGCGCCACAACGTATCAAATCCCACCGCTTTAAACTCGTCAGAGCGCGCCGGTTCGCGCGTCGCGAAATCCATGGTCGTCTGCGCCAGCGCAAAGAAAATTTCATCGCCAAACGCGCGAAATTCACTGGACCGGAACAGCGGCAAAATGCATTTCTCGCAAAGCTCATGGAGCTCCGGGTAGATATCGGTCACCAGTTTTTTGCTTTCATCGGTAATACGACTGCTGACTTCAAGCTTACGCGCGGCCAGATTAGCTTCCGGTTTGGTTAACCCCCAGTCGATAAAGCTGTTCCAGACATAACGAATATTTTCTTTGTGGTCGTTCTTGCTGTCGAGCTTGCCTATCATCGAACGGCAAAAATCTTGCTTAAGATGGACATAGAGCGCGTTATAGAGATCGTCCTTGGAGGCGAAATAGCGAAATATCGTCCCTTCAGCCACGCCCGCTTTACGCGCGATAAGCGCGGTCGACGCGCCAAGGCCCGCCTCGGCTATCGCTTCGGTGGCGGCTTCGAGAATCGCCATTCTTTTATCTTCACTGCGGGGACGCGCCACGGACATTGCTCTCCTGTAAAAAGGGCAGATTGAATCACGACTCGCCGATCCGCTGCAAGGCTTGCGATCACAGGAAAAAACAGAGTTGACGAATCGGCCGACATTCCTATAATGAGTGCTTACTCACTCATTATCAAGATTCACTGGCTACCATTTTTCATGGTGCTGCGTGCGGGCCGTTTTCGCCCGGAAAATGAGCAGAGCGCTCATGCGAGCCGGAATTCAGGACAGGCGAAGGCCTGAAACATCATTGCGATTACCACTACTGGAGGGATTCTATGGAACTTCCCGCTCAGGTTATTGAAACGCTGACCGACTGGATTGATGACAATCTTCATAAGCCGCTGCGCATTGATGATATCGCGCGCCACGCGGGTTATTCGAAATGGCATTTGCAGCGGCTTTTTCACCATCATAAAGGGGAGAGCATCGGGCGTTATATTCGCGAGAAAAAGCTGCGGCTGGCGGCGCAGGACCTGCGTGCCACCAACGACCGCGTGCTGGATATTTCCATGAAATACGGGTTCGATTCTCAGCAAACTTTTACGAGACTCTTCACGCGTAAGTATCGGATGTCGCCTGGCACCTGGCGCAAGCAGGGCGATGCCCCGACCAACCACTGAGCGCGGGCGGTTTGCATAGCGCGCCAGATTCCCTGACAATACGCTTTTGAACCAACCGAAAGCCTCTCATGAAGCATCCTCTTGAAACGCTCATCACCGCTGGTGGCATTTTGCTGCTGGCGTTTCTCTCCTGCCTGCTGCTGCCGGCCCCGAGACTCACGCTGACGCTGGCGCAGCACCTGATGACGATGTTCCATCTGGTCGATCTTAACCAGCTCTACACCATCATCTTCTGCATCTGGTTTTTACTGCTCGGCACGGTGGAGTATTACGTGATTCGCTTTGTGTGGCGGCGATGGTTTTCGCTGGAGCGTGCTTAAGCGCGTACTGACAGGATATAAAAAAGGCCGCATCGCGCGGCCTTTTGCTTTCTTTTCAGCAGTGATTACTGCTGGCTTGCCTGAATTGCCGTCAGGGCGATGGTGTAGACGATATCGTCAACCAGCGCGCCACGGGACAGGTCGTTAACCGGTTTGCGCATACCCTGCAGCATCGGCCCGATGGAGATCAGGTCGGCAGAGCGCTGTACCGCTTTGTATGTGGTGTTACCGGTGTTCAGATCCGGGAAGATGAACACGGTAGCACGGCCGGCAACCGGTGAGTTCGGCGCTTTGGATTTCGCTACGTCAGCCATAACGGCAGCGTCATACTGCAGCGGGCCGTCGATAACCAGGTCAGGGCGTTTTTCCTGCGCCAGTTTGGTCGCTTCACGCACTTTTTCGACATCGCTGCCCGCACCGGAGTTGCCGGTGGAGTAGGAGAGCATCGCCACGCGCGGTTCGATGCCGAAAGCGGCAGCGGAATCGGCGGACTGGATGGCGATTTCGGCCAGCTGTTCTGCAGTCGGATCCGGGTTGATCGCGCAGTCGCCGTACACATAAACCTGTTCCGGCAGCAGCATGAAGAACACAGAAGAGACCAGCGAGCTGCCCGGTGCCGTTTTGATGAGCTGCAGCGGCGGGCGAATGGTGTTCGCGGTAGTGTGAACCGCGCCTGATACCAGACCGTCGACTTCGTCCTGCTCCAGCATCAGCGTGCCGAGCACCACGTTATCTTCCAGCTGCTCGCGGGCGACCGCTTCGGTCATGCCTTTGTTTTTACGCAGCTCAACCAGACGTGCCACGTAGCTTTCACGCACGACTTCCGGATCGACGATTTCAATGCCTGCGCCCAGTTCAACGCCCTGTGCGGCGGCAACGCGCGCGATTTCATCCGGGTTGCCCAGCAGCACGCAGGTCGCGATGCCGCGCTCGGCGCAGATGGCCGCGGCTTTCACGGTGCGCGGTTCGTCGCCTTCCGGCAGCACGACGCGTTTGCCCGCTTTACGCGCAAGCTCGGTCAGCTGATAGCGGAACGCTGGCGGCGAGAGACGACGGCTGCGCTCGGAGGCGGCAGTCAGAGAGTCGATCCACTCGGCGTTAACGTGGCTTGCCACATATTCCTGTACTTTTTCGATACGCTCGTGGTCGTCTGCCGGCACTTCCAGATTAAAGCTCTGCAGGCTGAGCGAAGTCTGCCAGGTGTTGGTGTTCACCATGAATACCGGCAGGCCGGTGGCGAAAGCGCGTTCGCACAGCTTGCTGATGCGCTCGTCCATTTCATAGCCGCCGGTCAGCAGGATGGCACCGATTTCCACGCCGTTCATCGCGGCGAGGCAGGCAGCCACTAACACATCAGGGCGATCCGCGGAGGTCACCAGCAGAGAACCCGGACGGAAATGTTCCAGCATGTGCGGAATGCTACGCGCGCAGAACGTCACAGACTTCACGCGGCGGGTTTTGATATCGCCTTCGTTAACGATGGTCGCGTTCAGGTGACGGGCCATATCGATAGCGCGGGTGGCGATAAGATCAAAGCTCCACGGCACCGCGCCCAGAACCGGCAGCGGGCTGATGGCCTGCAGATGCTGTGCATCGATATTGATGACTTTCGCTTTCGTGGAGTCATCGAAAATCTCGGAGAGATCCGGGCGCGTGCGGCCCTGCTCGTCCACGGGCGCGTTCAGTTTGTTGACGATAACACCGGTGATGTTGGCGTTTTTGCTGCCGCCGAAGCTGCTGCGCGTCAGCTCGATACGCTCTTTCAGCTGTTCCGGGGTATCGGTGCCCTGTGACATTACAAACACGATTTCCGCGTTCAGGGTCTTCGCGATTTCATAGTTCAGCGACTGGGCGAACTGATGCTTACGGGTCGGCACCAGGCCTTCCACCAGCACCACTTCGGCATCTTTGGTGTTCTCATGGAAGCGAGCAATGATCTCTTCCATCAGCACGTCTTTCTGGTTGCTGGAGAGCAGCGACTCGACGTGGCTCATGCGCAGCGGCTCAGCGGCTGGCAGATTGGTGTTAGCACGCACGATAGTCGTGGTCTGGTCCGGCGTATCGCCGCCAGTACGTGGCTGGGCGATAGGTTTGAAGACGCTCAGACGAACGCCTTTACGTTCCATAGCGCGGATCACGCCGAGGCTGACGCTGGTCAGGCCGACGCTGGTTCCGGTAGGAATAAGCATAATGATACGGGACACGGTTTATCCTCTTTTTGTTGCAGCCAGCCGCGCGGCTGGCACCACATAAAACAACACCGCCAGCGAGGCTGGCGGTGAGGGATCAGGCGGTCAGGCGGCAGGCGTCCTGCGCGATAACCAGTTCTTCGTTGGTCGGAATGACCATCGCGAGGGTGGTGCCTTCTTTGTTGATGAAGCCGGATTTGCCGAAACGCGCGGCCAGGTTGCGCTCGTGGTCAACCTCGAAGCCCAGCACGCCCAGTTTACCCAGGGAGAGTTCGCGAACCATCGCCGCGTTCTCGCCGATGCCGCCGGTGAAGACGACCGCGTCCAGACGGCCTTCCATCAGCGCGGTGTAAGAGCCGATGTATTTCGCCAGGCGATGGCAGTAAACGTCCATCGCGCGCTTCGCGTCTTCTTTGGTCGCGTAGTTGTCTTCAACATAACGGCAGTCGCTGGTGACTTCGGTCAGGCCCAGCAGACCGGACTCTTTAGTCAGCAGTTTGTTGATGTCATCAACGCTCATGCCCAGCGCGTCGTGCAGATGGAAGACGATAGCCGGGTCGATGTCGCCGGAGCGGGTGCCCATAACCAGACCTTCCAGCGGGGTCAGACCCATGGAGGTGTCAACGCATTTGCCGTTACGGATAGCGGAAACAGAACCGCCGTTGCCCAAGTGGCACGTGATGATGTTCACTTCTTCCACCGGTTTGTTCAGCATTTTCGCGGCTTCCTGCGTCACATAGAAGTGGCTGGTGCCATGTGCGCCGTAGCGACGGATGCCGTGTTCTTTGTACAGTTTGTACGGCAGGGCATAGAGGTAAGACTCTTCCGGCATGGTCTGGTGGAACGCGGTGTCGAACACGGCCACGTTTTTATCCGCCAGATGCGGGAAGGATTTCAGCGCTTCGGCGATACCGATCAGGTGAGCCGGGTTGTGCAGCGGTGCGAAAGAGGCGGAATCTTTGATGCCCTGAATAACAGTCTCATCAATCACAACGGAACTGGTATACTTTTCGCCACCATGCACGATACGATGACCAATCGCGGTCAGCTGTGCAGACAGCTCTGGTTTTTGTGCCAGAATAGTATTAACGATGAAGTTCAGCGCTTCGCTGTGAGCCGCACCGGCGCCAAGCGCCGCTTCGTGTTTGCCGCCATCCATTTTCCATTTGATACGCGCTTCTGGAAGATGGAAACATTCGGCCAGACCGGACAGGTACTCGTCACCGTTAAGAGCATCGATGATGGCAAATTTCAGTGAGGAGCTACCGCAGTTGAGAACCAGTACTAACTTACTCGACATGGAAGTACCTATTAATGATACGTGGCTAAAAAAACGTCAGTGAGTCTCTCAGCGTAGCGTAAGATGACGCCGACATTTATGATTAACGTCATAGCGAAGCGAGATTCTGCTGTGACGAAGAAATAAACAGAGTTTACGCCATTTTGCGCAAATTTCCGGCGCGAAAGACGGCCTTAAAGATTTGACAGCGCGGGCTTTGCCTTCTACGCCATCGCAGGCGCGCACAGGATAACTGATTGCGACTTGTATTGACAAAATATTTTGAACGTTGTCATAGAGAGTTGTTATCTTGCAGGAAAATTTTATTTTTTATTAATGAAGTTGAGGTAAGGCCATGTCGACACCTGAAAATCGCCCCGTAAGCTTTTTTGGCCTGTTTCGTCGTGGGCAACACTATTCGAAGACCTGGCCGATTGATAAGCGCCTTGCGCCAGTCTTTATTGAAAACCGCGTGATCCGCGCCACACGCTTTGCGATACGCATCATGCCGCCCGTCGCCGTATTTACGCTCTGCTGGCAGATTGCGCTCGGCGGCCAGCTGGGGCCTGCTGTCGCGACGGCGCTGTTCGCCCTGAGTATGCCGATGCAGGGCCTGTGGTGGCTTGGCAAACGCTCCGTCACGCCGCTGCCGCCGGGCACGCTGAACTGGTTTTATGAAGTGCGCACGAAATTGCAGGAGGCGGGGCAGGCGCTCGCGCCGGTAGAAGGAAAGCCCGATTATCAGGCGCTGGCCGACACCTTAAAACGTGCGTTTAAGCAACTTGATAAAACTTTTCTTGATGACTTGTAATTGATCAAAAGACGTTTGGGCAAAAAAAGGCAAAGTAAGGGCAGTATCCCACTTTGATCGGGCTTCGCCTGTAACAGGAGCACACCATGGAAATGACCCATGCCCAGCGTCTTATTCTCTCCAACCAGTACAAAATGATGACCCTGCTCGATCCGGAAAATGGCGAGCGCTATCGCCGCCTACAAACCATTATTGAGCGCGGTTACGGGCTACAGATGCGCGAACTCGACCGCGATTTCGGCGAGCTCAGCGAAGAAACCTGCCGCACCGTCATCGACATCATGGAGATGTATCACGCCCTCCAGGTCTCCAGATCAAATATGAAAGAAGGCCAGAGCATTGATGAGCGTCGCGTCACCTTCCTGGGCTTTGACGCGGCGACCGAAGCGCGCTTTCTGGGTTACGTGCGGTTTCTGGTCAATACCGAAGGGCGCTATACCCATTTCGACGCCGGCACGCACGGCTTTAACGCGCAAACCCCGATGTGGGAAAAATACCAGCGGATGCTGAAAATGTGGCAGGCGTGTCCGCGGCAGTACCATCTGTGCGCCAACGAAATTATGCAAATTATTAACGCCTGACGGGAGAAGGCTGTGGAATGTAAAGGGTTTTTGTTCGATCTTGACGGTACGCTGGTGGACTCTCTGCCCGCCGTTGAACGCGCCTGGTGTCACTGGGCGAATCGCTTTGGCATCGCGCATGACGAAGTGCTGGGCTTTATTCACGGTAAGCAGGCGATCACGTCGCTCCGTCATTTTATGGCGGGGCACAGCGAAGACGAGATCATGGCGGAGTTTCATCGTCTGGAACAAATAGAAGCGAGTGATACCGAAGGCATCGTCGCGCTGCCGGGCGCGCTGGAACTGCTGAACCATTTGAACGAGGCCCGCATTCCCTGGGCTATTGTCACTTCAGGCTCTATGCCCGTTGCATCCGCGCGTCGTGGTGCTACGGGGCTGCCGGAGCCGGAAGTGTTCGTTACCGCAGAGCGCGTGAAGCGCGGCAAACCAGAGCCGGATGCCTATTTGCTCGGCGCTGAGCTGCTGGGGCTTGCGCCTCATGAGTGTGCTGTCGTGGAAGACGCGCCGGCGGGCATTCTCTCTGGCCTTGCGGCGGGTTGCCCGGTGATTGCCGCTAACCCGCCTGCGGATACGCCACGTCTTGACGAGGCGGCGCTGGTGATTAAATCCCTTACCGAACTGGTGCTGGAAAAAGGAGCGGACGGCTGGGTCAGCGTTAAAAAGCAGCCGTAACGGCTCTCCGCCCTCAGGCGCTCTCGCGCCATCTCTCTTTTACGGCGGGTTGCTTCCCGCCGTTTTCGTTTCCTAAGGCCGTGATGACAACACAAGGATACGTTGTGAATGGTGAATTAATCTGGGTGCTGACGCTATTAGGTGGGGCGGTTTTACTGTTTGCCACCGGGAAAATCCGCATGGACGCCGTAGCGCTGCTGGTGATTGTGGCGTTCATTCTCAGCGGGACGCTGACCGTTAACGAAGCCTTTGCAGGGTTCAGCGATCCCAACGTCATTCTTATCGCCGCGCTGTTTGTGATTGGCGATGGTCTGGTGCGTACCGGCGTCGCCACGAAAATGGGCGCCTGGCTGGTGCAAATGGCGGGCAGCAGCGAAACCCGCATGCTGGTGCTCCTGATGCTGACCGTTGCCGGGCTCGGCGCGTTTATGAGTTCCACCGGCGTGGTGGCGATTTTTATTCCGGTGGTAATAAGCGTCTGCGCGCGGATGAAAATTGCGCCGTCGCGGCTGATGATGCCGTTAAGCTTCGCCGGGCTTATCAGCGGTATGATGACGCTGGTGGCAACGCCGCCAAATCTGGTGGTGAACAGCGAACTGCTGCGTGAAGGGCATCCTGGCTTTGGCTTCTTTAGCATGACGCCCGTAGGCCTGGCGATTCTTGCGCTGGGTATCCTCTATATGCTGGTGATGCGCTTTATGCTCGGCTCCGGTGACGGCCGCGAGAAGCCGCAGGCGTGGAACCGCCGGACCTTCCGTGATTTTATCCGCGATTATCATCTTACGGGGCGGGCGCGCCGCCTCGCCATTCGCCCCGGCTCGCCGCTTATCGGCCATCGCCTTGATGATTTAAAACTCCGTGAGCGCTATGGCGCGAATGTGATAGGCGTTGAGCGCTGGCGTCATTTTCGCCGTGTGATTGTGGATGTGAATGGCGTGACGGAGTTTCGCGCACGGGATGTGTTGCTGATAGATATTTCCGCGTCTGATATCGATTTGCGTCAGTTTTGCAGCGAGCAGCAACTGGAGCCCATGATCCTGCGCGGCGACTATTTTTCCGATCAGGCGCTGGATGTCGGTATGGCCGAGCTGTCGCTGACGCCGGAAGGAACCATGGTGGGGAAAACGGTACGCGAACTGAATTTCCGCAGCCGCTACGGGCTGAATGTCGTCGGCATCAAACGCGAAGGGAAAGCCCTGCCGGGCGCGATAGTGGACGAACCGCTTGAGCTTGGGGATTTACTCTTAGTGGTCGGCACCTGGAAGCTTATCAGCCAGCTCGGGCAGAAAAGCCGCGATGTGGTTGTGCTCAATCTGCCGGTGGAAGAGAGCGACGCTTCGCCCGCTCACAGTCAGGCACCGCACGCCATCTTCTGTCTGGCGCTGATGGTGGCGATGATGCTGACGGATGAAATCCCGAATCCTGTCGCCGCAATAATTGCTTGTCTGCTAATGGGCAAGTTTCGCTGCATCAACCCCGAAAGCGCGTGGAAAGCCATTCACTGGCCGAGCATTATTCTTATTGTCGGTATGATGCCATTCGCGCAGGCGTTACAAAAAACTGGCGGGGTGGCGCTGATTGTTGACGGCCTGATGCGCGTCGGCGGCGGCTATGGCCCGCATATGATGCTGGGCTGCCTGTTTGTGATGTGCGCGGTTATTGGACTGTTTATTTCCAATACCGCGACGGCCGTATTGATGGCGCCTATTGCGCTGGCGGCCGCGAAAACCATGGGCGTGTCACCGTACCCGTTCGCCATGGGCATCGCGATGGCGGCGTCAGCGGCCTTTATGACGCCAGTGTCGTCGCCGGTCAACACGCTGGTACTGGGGCCGGGGAATTACCGCTTCAGCGATTTCGTGAAAACCGGCGTGCCGTTCACGCTTATCGTGATGGTGGTCTGCGTGGTGTTAATCCCTGTGCTGTTCCCGTTCTGAACCGCTCAGAGCGGGGAGTCCTGGCTGATTTCATCTAAGGAAAGATGGAAACTCGGCACGAAGACCTGCATGAAGTAGTCCATTTCGGCGCTGTGCCGCTGCGCCAGCGTTTTTTCCAGACGGCTTTTGGCGAGCAGAAATTCATTGTTGCCCGCCGAAAGCTCTTCCAGGCATTTCAGGTAGGCGCACAGCGCATCGGCCTGTTTCACGAGCGATTTCTCATCTTCGGTGTAGTGGTGCTCATCAAGCAGCGGGGCGAAGATGTCCTGTAACTCTTCCGGTACCATTGCAATCAGCTTCTGCTGGGCGATTTTCTCGATGGCCTTATATTCATGGGCTATCTGGGAGTTGAAATATTTCACCGGGGTGGGCAGATCGCCCGTCAGCACTTCGCTGGCGTCGTGGTACATCGCCAGCAGCGCGATGCGCTCGGGGTTCACATTGCCCTGAAATTTGCGGTTTTTAATCACGGCGAGCGCGTGGGCGACCATCGCCACCTGCAGACTGTGTTCAGAGACATTTTCAGTGCGCACGTTGCGCATGAGCGGCCAGCGGTTGATTAACTTCAGGCGGGAAAGGTAGGCGAAAAAATGACTCTGACTCATAAAGATCCCTTGTCTGTGACTGCGACAAAAAACCATTGTGAGGGGAGCGGGGGGAAGATGCAAATCTCCCCCCGAATCGGTTACTGATGGTAGCCGGAAAGGAAGCGGCCGAGCTTCGTGATGGCAAGATCGAGTTCGTCGATGCGCGGCAGCGTCACGATACGCACGTGATCCGGCCACGGCCAGTTAAAGGCGGTGCCCTGAACCAGCAGCACTTTTTCCTGAAGCAGGAAATCGAGCACCATTTTCTGATCGTCGTGAATATTAAAACGCTTTGCGTCAATTTTCGGGAACATGTAGAGCGCGCCGCGCGGTTTAACGCAGCTAACGCCTGGAATTTCGTTAATCAGCTCCCACGCGCGGTTGCGCTGCTCGTAAAGCCGCCCGCCAGGCACGATAAATTCGCTAATGCTCTGATAACCGCCAAGCGCCGTCTGAATGGCATGCTGTGCGGGCACATTCGCGCACAGGCGCATCGAGGCGAGCATTTCCAGCCCTTCGATATACCCTTTAGCGTGTTTTTTCGGCCCGTTCAGTACCATCCAGCCCTGACGGAAACCCGCTACGCGGTAGGTTTTAGAAAGACCGTTAAAGGTGACGGTAAGCAGATCCGGTGCCAGCGCGGCGATCGAGTGGTGTTGCGCGTCATCGTAGAGGATCTTGTCGTAGATTTCGTCGGCGAAAATGATGAGGTTGTGCTGACGGGCAATCTCAACGATGTCCAGCAGCAGTTCTTTCGAATAGACCGCGCCGGTCGGGTTGTTCGGGTTGATGATGACAATCCCGCGAGTGCGCGGCGTGATTTTAGCGCGGATGTCGTCGAGATCCGGGAACCAGTCGGAGGATTCGTCGCAAAGATAATGCACCGCTTTGCCGCCGGAGAGCGACACCGCCGCGGTCCACAGCGGATAATCGGGCGCAGGCACCAGCATTTCGTCGCCGGTGTTCAATAATGCCTGCATTGCCTGGACTATCAGTTCTGACACGCCGTTGCCGATATAGATATCTTCGACCGTCACATCGCGCATGTCGCGCGCCTGGTAGTGCTGCATGATAGCTTTGCGGGCGGAGTAGAGCCCTTTAGAGTCGCAGTAGCCCTGCGCGGTGGGCAGGTTGCGGATGACATCAACAAGAATCTCATCTGGCGCGTCAAAGCCAAAAGGCGCCGGGTTACCGATGTTCAGCTTAAGAACTTTTTGACCTTCCTCTTCAAGGCGTTTGGCCTCTTTAAGCACCGGGCCGCGGATGTCATAACAGACATTGTCGAGCTTACTGGATTTTTCGATGGGCGACATAACGTCAGAACCTTACTTGTTTTGCGCTTCCTGCCATGGAAGCCGATGGCCGACAATTTACTCCTCCCGCTCATGCTTTTAAAGCCTCCTGTACCAGCCAGGTTCTGCATCAACACTTCATTTGAATGGTGTTAAGTTTTTAATAATTAACTTTTTGTTTTATAAAATATTGTAAAACTGAGTGAGTTGTAATTTTTGTGCTGGTATAAGATTTAACTATGGTTGATGCCACCATCGCTGGAAAATCACAACATTAGCGCGTTAATTAATTCACGCGATATGAAATTTACCCACAGAAATTAGCCAGGCTTTAACCCAACCTTTATTACTGTAAAAAGGCGGCGGTATAACGCGCTTTGTAACAATCTTGTTATATGAAAAGACGGAGAAATTATGAATTATTAAATAATATTAATTATTGGTTCTGACGATGTCTGTAATAGAGTTACGAAAATTTTGAAATTTACTGGCTCGTATAAGTAAAATCGCACGAAGTCTTAAAAAAAGAACAGATTTGCGATATTATAAAGCCGCCTGCGCGAGACGTTTCGCCAGCGCAGCCAGGTCGTAACGCCTCTTGCGGGCAACTGGTTGTTTTTATAGTCATTCAGGACACAAGTCAGGCATAGTTATATACTCTTCTTTTTCTTTTGCCAGAGTATGTTAAGGTCGTGAAGTTGTTGCTTTTTGCCTTAGCCAACGTAGCCAGATTTTTAATTCAAATCACGGGTTCGCTGTGCAGAATATTTGACATAAAGGCACAACGATAACAGAGAAATGCCCCTTTTACTGTTTTAATAACCAGGGGTTTGAATTAGAAAAGCGCATGGCGGTCTTCCGACGCGGGTTGTGTTAGCCCGGAAGCATGCTTCAAAAGGAATTGCTTTCTTTCCTTTACACATAGCAACAGACGGTGCCCGCTGCGTGCGGTTACCTGAAAGTGATAACAATATGATTAACGCAAATCGTCCGATCTTAAACCTCGACCTCGATCTGCTGAGAACGTTTGTCGCAGTCGCCGATCTGAACACGTTTGCCGCCGCGGCGGCAGCGGTATGCCGTACGCAGTCGGCCGTCAGCCAGCAGATGCAGCGCCTGGAGCAACTGGTCGGTAAAGAGCTATTCGCCCGCCACGGGCGTAATAAGCTTTTAACCGAACACGGCATCCAGTTGTTGGGTTATGCCCGTAAAATTTTGCGCTTCAATGATGAAGCATGCACTTCGCTAATGTATAGCAATCTGCAGGGCGTCCTGACCATTGGCGCTTCTGACGAATCGGCGGATACCATCCTGCCGTATCTTCTCAATCGCATCAGTTCGGTTTATCCGAAGCTGGCGATTGATGTTCGCGTTCAGCGTAACCCGTACATCATCGAGATGCTCAACCAGCAGGAGATTGATCTGGTAGTCACCACGCATCAGCCGGAGAATCTGGACTCGCTGGTACTGCGTACGTCGCCCACGCTCTGGTATTGCGCCGCCGACTACACGTTGCACAAAAATGAAGCAGTGCCGCTGGTGATGCTTGATGAGCCGAGCCCGCATCGTGAAGTGATTATTGAGCAACTGAATGCGGCGAATGTACCGTGGCGTATCTCCTATGTCGCATCAACACTGCCGGCGGTGCGTGCCGCGGTGAAAGCCGGGCTTGGCATCACCGCGCGCCCGGTCGAGATGATGAGCCCGGAACTGCGCGTGCTTGGCGCGTCAGACGGCCTGCCCGTCCTGCCTGAGACGCAATACATGCTGTGTCGCAACGCGAACAGCAAAAACGAAATGGCGGAAATCATCTTCCAGGCGATGGAAAGCCACTATCAGCCGTGGCGTTATACCGCCACGCTTGAAGGCGGCGATGATACTCTCCTGATGCAGGGCGATCTGGAGTAATTTCTCTGCTTTTGTTAAAACTGTGTTAATAAAGCCTCTGAGGGTCTCAGGATCTCCAGAGGCTTTTTTTATACACTTTAGCTCTCTAAGTGACTGTAATTAGCTCTGATAAAACGCCCTTATCATCCACTGTTCTACTCTCTTCATCCGCTTTTGCGGCTGGTATGCCAGCAGAAAATTTTACTTTTGTTGTTAAAAAGTGAGCGATTTTGTTGCCTTTTTCAGTGGTCAATTAACAAAAGCGTGTCTCAGATCAAGAAAATACTCCCGACGAGGGGGAGGAATAGTCAGAAATTCCTGCCAAAATAAGGGGTGTTTATGTCTTCTCACTTTTAACGGACACGATTCACCCGCCGGGCTCCGTAGTCTCGCACGCGGCTCACAGGACGCTTAAAGCATCAAATGTTAAGGGTCTTGGGGAGATGTAAACTAATGTTAGGTTTCTTTTGTTAAAGTTGACAAAAGGTTATAGAAAGGAGTAAAAAACCCCATCAATTTGCTGCTTAAGTAATAATTCCGGCAGTTATTGTACGGTTGATTGTTCCTCCCCTTGAATCGATGTGGCGTTCATCTGCCAGCAAGAGCAGAGGCTTTAGCGCCACTTTTGATGAGTAAGCAATGAGTATGTCAACATCCACTGAAGTTATCGCTCATCACTGGGCGTTCGGTATCTTTCTTATTGTTGCCATTGGCCTGTGTTGTCTGATGCTGGTCGGCGCCTGGTTCCTCGGCGGACGCGCCCGCGCCAGGTACAAAAACACCCCGTTCGAATCGGGGATCGACTCGGTCGGCACCGCCCGCTTACGACTTTCCGCGAAGTTCTACCTGGTAGCGATGTTCTTCGTCATCTTTGACGTGGAAGCGCTTTACCTCTTCGCCTGGTCAACATCAGTTCGTGAAGTCGGCTGGCTCGGCTTTATCGAGGCCGCAATTTTCATTTTAGTGCTACTGGCTGGTCTGGTTTACCTGGTGCGCATCGGCGCGCTGAAGTGGACGCCTTCGCGCTCACGTCGCGAGCGTCTGAACACCGAAGAAGCCGGCAGTCTCACTAATCGTCATACGCAGTAACAGCGAGGCAATAAGATGGACTATACGCTCACCCGCATAGATCCCGACGGTGAGAATGACCGTTACCCCCTGCAAAAACAGGAGATTGTGACTGATCCTCTGGAACAGCATGTACACCGCAGCGTCTACATGGGCAAGCTTGAGCATGCCCTGCATGACATGGTGAACTGGGGGCGTAAAAACTCCCTGTGGCCTTATAACTTCGGCCTTTCCTGCTGCTACGTGGAAATGGTGACCTCGTTCACCGCGGTTCACGACGTTGCGCGTTTCGGCGCGGAAGTATTACGTGCTTCCCCGCGTCAGGCGGATTTCATGGTGGTTGCCGGTACGCCGTTTACCAAAATGGCCCCGGTGATTCAGCGTTTGTATGACCAAATGCTGGAACCGAAATGGGTGATTTCCATGGGCGCGTGTGCGAATTCCGGCGGCATGTACGATATTTATTCCGTCGTGCAGGGCGTGGACAAATTCCTGCCCGTGGATGTGTACATCCCAGGCTGCCCACCGCGCCCGGAAGCGTACATGCAGGCGCTGATGCTGCTGCAGGAGTCGATTGGCAAAGAGCGCCGTCCGCTTTCATGGGTGGTTGGCGATCAGGGCGTTTATCGCGCCAACATGCAGTCAGAGCGTGAGCGTAAACGCGGCGAACGTATCGCAGTCACTAACCTGCGTACGCCGGACGAAATTTAATTTGCGCCTGCGGGAGGTCGCTTCTCACGTATACCAATAAACGACAGCGAGAAGCCGCCGCCCGACAGTCATCACAGACCATTGGCAATGGTGAACAATATGACCGATTTAACTGCGCAAGACGCCGTTTTGCCTGTGTGGCAGACCAGGGATCACCTCGACGATCCGGTGATTGGCGAACTGCGTAACCGTTTTGGGCCGGATGCCTTTACCGTTCAGGCCACCCGCACCGGTGTTCCGGTTGTCTGGGTTAAGCGTGAACAATTACTGGAAGTTGGCGAATTTTTACGAAAGCTGCCGAAACCCTACGTCATGCTGTATGACCTGCATGGCATGGATGAGCGCCTTCGCACCCACCGCAACGGTTTACCGGCTGCGGATTTTTCCGTTTTCTACCACCTGCTTTCCATCGATCGCAACCGCGACATCATGCTGAAAGTGGCGCTGTCGGAAAACGACCTCAACGTGCCGACCTTTACCCGTCTTTTCCCGAACGCCAACTGGTATGAGCGTGAAACCTGGGAGATGTTCGGTATTACGTTCACCGGTCACCCGAACCTGCGCCGCATCATGATGCCGCCGACCTGGGAAGGGCACCCGCTGCGTAAAGACTACCCGGCGCGCGCGACGGAATTCGATCCCTTCACGCTCACTAAGCAAAAAGAAGAGCTGGAAATGGAAGCGCTGACCTTCAAGCCCGAAGAGTGGGGCATGAAGCGCGGCAACGACACTGAAGATTTCATGTTCCTGAACCTCGGCCCGAACCACCCGTCGGCGCACGGTGCGTTCCGTATCATCCTGCAGCTGGACGGCGAAGAGATCGTCGACTGCGTGCCGGATATCGGTTACCACCACCGCGGCGCGGAGAAAATGGGCGAGCGTCAGTCCTGGCACAGCTACATTCCTTACACCGACCGCGTCGAATACCTCGGCGGCTGCGTAAACGAAATGCCATACGTGCTGGCCGTGGAGAAACTGGCTGGGATTCAGGTGCCGGAGCGCGTGGAAGTCATCCGCGTAATGCTCTCTGAGCTGTTCCGCATCAACAGCCATCTGCTGTACATCTCGACATTTATTCAGGACGTCGGTGCCATGACACCGGTCTTCTTCGCCTTTACCGATCGTCAGAAAATCTACGATCTGGTTGAGGCGATTACCGGTTTCCGTATGCACCCGGCCTGGTTCCGCATTGGCGGCGTCGCGCACGACCTGCCGCGCGGCTGGGATCGTCTGCTCAAAGAGTTCCTGGAGTGGATGCCGAAACGTCTCGACTCTTACGTCAAAGCGGCGCTGAAAAACACCATCCTGAAAGGCCGTTCTCAGGGCGTGGCGGCGTATGACGCCAAAGAAGCGCTGGCATGGGGCACTACCGGCGCAGGCCTTCGCGCTACCGGTATTGATTTCGACGTGCGTAAAGCGCGCCCGTACTCTGGCTATCAGAACTTTGAGTTCGAAGTGCCGGTCGGCGGCGGCATCAGCGACTGCTATACCCGCGTGATGCTGAAAGTCGAAGAAGTGCGCCAGTCACTGCGTATTCTTGAGCAGTGCCTGAAAAACATGCCGGAAGGCCCGTTCAAGGCGGATCACCCGCTGACCACGCCGCCGCCGAAAGAGCGCACGCTGCAGCATATCGAAACCCTGATTACCCACTTCCTGCAGGTTTCCTGGGGCCCGGTCATGCCGGCCAACGAATCCTTCCAGATGATTGAGGCAACCAAGGGGATTAACAGTTACTACCTGACCAGCGACGGCAGCACCATGAGCTACCGTACCCGCGTCCGTACACCGAGCTTCCCGCATCTTCAGCAGATCCCGTCGGTGATCCGCGGCAGCCTGGTGTCCGACCTGATTGTCTATCTGGGTAGTATCGATTTTGTAATGTCTGATGTGGATCGCTAACTATGCACGAGAATCAACAACCACAGAACGAGGCTTTTGAGCTGAGTGCGGCAGAGCGTGAGGCGATTGAGCACGAGAAGCACCACTACGAAGACCCGCGTGCGGCGTCCATTGAAGCGCTGAAAATCGTTCAGAAGCAGCGTGGCTGGGTGCCGGACGGCGCTATCTATGCGATAGCGGAAGTCCTGGGCATTCCGGCGAGCGACGTCGAAGGGGTCGCGACCTTCTACAGCCAGATCTTCCGCCAGCCGGTGGGCCGTCACGTGATTCGCTACTGCGACAGCGTGGTGTGCCATATCACTGGCTATCAGGGCATTCAGTCCGCGATTGAAAAACATCTGAGCATCAAACCGGGCCAGACCACGTTTGACGGACGCTTCACCCTGCTGCCGACCTGCTGCCTTGGCAACTGCGACAAAGGGCCGACCATGATGATTGATGAGGACACTCACAGTTATCTGACGCCGGAAGGGATCCCTGAACTTCTGGAGCAGTACAAATGAAACAGATAATTCGTACTGCCGAAACGCATCCGCTGACGTGGCGTATGCGCGACGACAAGCAGCCGGTCTGGCTTGAAGAATACCGCAGCAAAAACGGCTACGAAGGCGCGCGCAAAGCGCTCACCGGCATGGCGCCGGATGAAATCGTCAATGCCGTGAAAGACGCGGGCCTGAAAGGGCGCGGCGGCGCGGGCTTCTCGACCGGTCTGAAATGGAGCCTGATGCCGAAAGACGAATCCATGAACATCCGTTACCTGCTGTGTAACGCCGATGAAATGGAGCCGGGCACCTATAAAGACCGCATGCTCATGGAACAGCTGCCGCACCTGCTGGTGGAAGGCATGCTGATCTCTGCGTTCGCGCTGAAAGCGTATCGTGGTTACATCTTCCTGCGCGGCGAGTATATCGAAGCCGCCGAGCGTCTGCGCCGCGCTATCGCGGAAGCGACCGAAGCCGGGCTGCTGGGTAAAAACATTCTCGGTTCAGGGTTCGATTTTGAACTCTTCGTGCATACCGGCGCGGGCCGCTACATCTGCGGTGAAGAGACGGCGCTTATCAACTCGCTGGAAGGCCGTCGCGCCAACCCGCGTTCCAAGCCGCCTTTCCCGGCGTCGAGCGGCGTGTGGGGTAAACCGACCTGCGTTAACAACGTGGAAACCCTGTGCAACGTGCCGGCCATTCTCGCCAACGGCGTGGAGTGGTATCAGGGCCTGTCGACCAGCGAAGACAAAGGCACCAAGCTGATGGGCTTCTCCGGACGCGTGAAAAACCCGGGCGTCTGGGAACTGCCGTTTGGCACTACCGCGCGTGAAATCCTCGAAGAGTACGCGGGCGGCATGCGTGACGGCCTGAAATTCAAAGCCTGGCAGCCGGGCGGCGCGGGAACAGACTTCCTGACCGACGCGCATCTCGATCTGCCGATGGAATTCGCCAGCATCGGTAAAGCGGGCAGCCGTCTCGGCACCGCGCTGGCAATGGCCGTCGACCACGAAATCAATATGGTGTCGCTGGTACGTAACCTGGAAGAGTTCTTTGCGCGCGAGTCCTGCGGCTGGTGTACGCCATGCCGTGACGGGCTGCCGTGGAGCGTTAAAATCCTGCGCGCGCTGGAGCGCGGCGAAGGGCAGCCGGGGGATATCGAAACCCTGGAACAGCTCTGCCGCTTCCTGGGCCCGGGTAAAACATTCTGCGCCCATGCGCCAGGTGCCGTAGAGCCACTTCAGAGCGCCATTAAATATTTCCGTGACGAATTCGAAGCGGGCATTAAGCAGAGTCCCGGCAACACCCGTGCCATTAATGGTATTCAGCCGAACCTGCTCAAGACGCGCTGGTAAAAGCATTTTGATTAACGCCTGGCTCGCGCCAGGCCAACTGGAAGCATGCTGACTATGGCTACGATTCATGTAGACGGCAAAGAATATGAGGTAGACGGCGCAGACAACCTGCTGCAGGCGTGTCTGTCGCTCGGCCTCGATATTCCTTATTTTTGCTGGCATCCGGCGCTGGGTAGCGTCGGTGCCTGCCGCCAGTGCGCGGTGAAGCAATATCAGAACGCGGAAGATACCCGTGGTCGCCTTGTGATGTCCTGCATGACGCCGGCATCCGATGGCACCTTTATTTCTATTGATGACGACGAAGCGAAACAGTTCCGCGAAAGCGTTGTGGAGTGGCTGATGACCAACCACCCGCACGACTGTCCGGTCTGTGAAGAGGGCGGCAACTGCCACCTGCAGGATATGACCGTGATGACCGGCCATAGCTTCCGTCGCTACCGTTTCACCAAACGTACTCACCGCAATCAGGATCTGGGGCCGTTCATCAACCACGAGATGAACCGCTGCATCGCCTGCTATCGCTGCGTGCGTTACTACAAAGATTACGCGGACGGCACCGATCTCGGCGTGTACGGCGCGCATGACAACGTCTATTTCGGGCGTCCGGAAGACGGTACGCTTGAGAGCGAATTCTCCGGTAACCTGGTCGAAATTTGCCCGACCGGCGTTTTCACCGATAAAACGCACTCCGAGCGCTACAACCGTAAATGGGACATGCAGTTTGCGCCGAGCATCTGCCAGCAGTGCTCGCTGGGCTGCAATACCAGCCCTGGCGAACGTTATGGCGAACTGCGTCGCATTGAAAACCGCTACAACGGTACCGTTAACCACTACTTCCTGTGCGACCGCGGTCGTTTCGGTTACGGCTACGTCAACCTGAAAGACCGTCCGCGTCGTCCGGTTCAGCGCCGTGGCGATGACCTGATCACCCTGAACGCCGAACAGGCGATGCAGGGTGCGGCGGATATTCTGCGCCAGTCGAAGAAAGTGATTGGTATCGGCTCCCCACGCGCGAGCGTCGAGAGCAACTTCGCGCTGCGTGAACTGGTCGGTGCGGAAAACTTCTATACCGGCATCGCGGCGGGCGAGCAGGAACGTCTGCAGCTGATGCTGAAAGTGCTGCGTGAAAGTGGCATCCGCACACCGGCGCTGCGTGAGATTGAATCTTACGATGCCGTGCTGGTGCTGGGCGAAGACATCACCCAGACCGGTGCGCGCGTGGCGTTGGCGGTACGTCAGGCGGTGAAAGGCAAAGCGCGTGAAATGGCGGCGGCCCAGAAAGTGGCTGACTGGCAGATTGCGGCCATCCTGAACATCGGCCAGCGCGCCAAACATCCGCTGTTTGTGACCAACGTTGACAGCACCCGCCTGGACGACATCGCCGCGTGGACCTACCGTGCGCCGGTGGAAGATCAGGCGCGCCTCGGTTTTGCCATCGCCAACGCGCTGGATGCCGCATCGCCTGCGGTGGAAGGGCTGGATCGCGATCTGCAAAACAAAGTAGACGTGATTGTGCAGGCGCTGGCAGGGGCGAAAAAGCCGCTGATTATCTCCGGCACCAACGCCGGTAGCGTGGAAGTGATTCAGGCGGCCGCGAACGTGGCGAAAGCCCTGAAAGGCCGCGGCGCGGATGTCGGCATCACGATGATTGCCCGCGCGGTTAACAGCGTCGGTCTCGGCATGATTGGCGGCGGTTCACTTGACGACGCGCTGAACGAGCTCGAAACCGGCAATGCTGACGCCGTTATCGTGCTGGAAAACGATCTGCACCGTCACGCCTCGGCGGCACGTGTGGATGCAGCACTGGCGAAAGCGCCGCTGGTGATGGTGATTGATCATCAGCGCACCGCAATCATGGATCACGCGCACCTTGTGCTCTCCACCGCGAGCTTCGCCGAAAGCGACGGTACGGTCATCAATAACGAAGGCCGCGCGCAGCGCTTCTTCCAGGTCTATGACCCGTCGTACTACGACAACACCGTGACCATGCTGGAAAGCTGGCGCTGGCTGCATTCGCTGCACAGCACGCTGGAAAACCGTCATCCGGACTGGACGCAGCTTGATCACGTGATCGACGCCTGCATCGAAAAACTGCCGCATCTGGCGGGCATTAAAAACGCCGCGCCGGACGCGACGTTCCGCATCCGCGGCCAGAAACTGGCGCGCGAACCGCATCGTTACAGCGGTCGCACCGCAATGCGCGCGAACATCAGCGTTCACGAGCCGCGTCAGCCGCAGGATAAAGACACCATGTTCGCCTTCTCCATGGAAGGGAACAACCATCCGGACGCGCCGCGTTCTCAGGTGCCGTTCGCCTGGGCACCGGGCTGGAACTCCCCGCAGGCCTGGAACAAATTCCAGGACGAAGTGGGCGGCCACCTGCGTCATGGCGATCCGGGCGTGCGCCTCATTGAGGCGGGCGAGGGCGCTATCGATTACTTCACGACCGTACCGCAGCGTTTCGCGCCGCAGGATGGTCAGTGGCGTATCGCGCCTTACTACCATCTGTTTGGCAGCGACGAGTTGTCGCAGCGCTCACCGGTCTTCCAGAGCCGCATGCCGCAGCCGTACATCCGCCTGAATCCGGCTGATGCCGCGAAGCTTGGCGTGAATGCGGGCGCGAAGGTCTCCTTCAATTATGAAGGCCAGACTATCACGCTGCCGTTGCAGTTGTCGGAAGGGCTGACGGAAGGGCAGGTCGGTCTGCCGATGGGCATGCCGGGCATCGCGCCTGTCATGGCTGGCGCTCGTCTTGAAAATCTGCAGGAGGCTGCGCAATGAGTTGGTTGACACCGGATGTTATTGAGATCCTGCTCAGCATCCTGAAAGCGGTGGTCATTCTGCTGGTGGTTGTGAGCTGCGGCGCGTTCATGAGTTTTGGCGAGCGTCGTCTGCTTGGCCTCTTCCAGAACCGCTACGGGCCGAACCGTGTAGGCTGGGGCGGTTCGCTCCAGCTGGTCGCGGACATGATCAAGATGTTCTTTAAAGAGGACTGGATCCCGCGCTTCTCCGACCGCGTTATCTTTACGCTGGCACCGATGATCGCGTTTACCTCGCTGCTGCTGGCGTTCGCGATTGTGCCTGTCAGCCCGACCTGGGTCGTGGCGGATCTCAATATCGGGATCCTCTTCTTTCTGATGATGGCGGGCCTCGGCGTTTACGCGGTGCTGTTCGCAGGCTGGTCGAGCAACAACAAATACTCGCTGCTGGGCGCAATGCGCGCCTCCGCGCAGACGCTGAGCTACGAAGTGTTCCTCGGCCTCTCGCTGATGGGTGTTGTCGCTCAGGCCGGGTCGTTCAACATGACCGACATTGTGAACAACCAGGCGCATCTCTGGAACGTTATCCCGCAGTTCTTCGGCTTTATCACTTTCGCTATCGCGGGCGTTGCGGTGTGTCACCGTCACCCGTTTGACCAGCCGGAAGCGGAGCAGGAGCTGGCTGACGGTTACCACATCGAATATTCCGGCATGAAGTTCGGTCTGTTCTTCGTGGGCGAATATATCGGGATTGTGACCGTTTCTGCGCTGATCGTGACGCTGTTCTTTGGCGGCTGGCAGGGACCCTGGTTACCGCCTTTCATCTGGTTCGCGCTGAAAACCGCGTTCTTCATGATGATGTTTATTTTGATTCGCGCCGCATTACCGCGTCCTCGTTATGACCAGGTAATGTCCTTCGGCTGGAAAGTATGCCTGCCGCTGACGCTTATCAATCTGCTGGTAACCGCGGCTGTCATTCTCTGGCAGACAGCGGCATAAGGGGTGAGAAAACCATGACATTGAAAGACATAGTGGTTGGTTTCGGCACCCAACTACGCAGTATCTGGATGATTGGCCTGCACGCGTTTTCCAAACGCGAAACGCGCATGTATCCGGAAGAGCCGGTTTATCTGCCGCCGCGCTACCGCGGCCGTATCGTGCTGACGCGCGATCCGGACGGTCAGGAGCGCTGTGTGGCCTGTAACCTCTGTGCGGTCGCCTGTCCGGTAGGCTGTATTTCTCTGCAAAAAGCGGAGACCGTAGACGGTCGCTGGTATCCGGAGTTTTTCCGCATCAACTTCTCACGCTGTATTTTCTGCGGCATGTGCGAAGAGGCCTGCCCGACCACCGCTATCCAGCTGACGCCGGATTTCGAGCTGGGCGAGTTCAAGCGCCAGGATCTGGTGTATGAAAAAGAGGACCTGCTGATCTCCGGTCCGGGCAAATACCCGGAATATAACTTCTACCGGATGGCGGGTATGGCAATCGACGGCAAAGATAAAGGCGACGCGGAAAACGAAGCCAAACCTATCGACGTCAAAGGCCTGTTACCTTAAGGAGTCAGGAATGGAATTCGCTTTTTATATCTGCGCCCTTGTGGCGGTCCTGACCACCGCCCGGGTGATCACCCACAGCAATCCGGTACACGCGCTGCTGTACCTGATTATCTCACTGCTGGCGATCGCAGGCGTCTTTTTCTCACTCGGCGCTTACTTCGCCGGTGCGCTGGAGATCATCGTCTACGCAGGCGCCATCATGGTGCTCTTCGTGTTCGTGGTCATGATGCTCAACCTCGGCGATTCCGTGGTGCGTCAGGAGCGCGAATGGCTCAAACCGCAAATCTGGATTGGCCCTGGCATTCTCTCGGCGGTTCTGCTGGTGGTGATTGTCTACGCCATTCTGGGCGTTAACGATCAGGGCATTGAAGGCAACCCGATTAGTGCGAAAGCCGTTGGTAAAGACCTGTTCCAGACTTACGTACTGGCGGTCGAACTGGCGTCCATGCTGTTACTGGCAGGCCTGGTCGTGGCCTTCCATCTTGGCCGTGAAGAGAAAGCGGGCGATGTGGTAAGCGTGCGCGGCGGTGCTCCGTCGGACGCGTCGAAAAGAAAAACGGAGGAGCGCGCATGATCCCGTTACAACATGGACTGATCCTGGCGGCTATTCTGTTCGTCCTGGGTCTGACCGGTCTGGTTATCCGTCGCAATCTGCTGTTTATGCTGATTGGGCTGGAAATCATGATTAACGCCGCCGCGCTGGCCTTCGTGGTCGCGGGCAGCTACTGGGGTCAGACCGACGGTCAGATAATGTATATCCTGGCGATTAGCTTAGCCGCGGCAGAAGCCAGTATCGGCCTTGCGCTGCTGCTGCAACTCCATCGTCGTCGCCAGAACCTGAATATCGATTCAGTAAGTGAGATGCGTGGATGAACCTGCTCGCATTAACCATTATTTTGCCATTGATTGGCTATATTCTGCTCGCCTTCTCTCGTGGTCGCTGGTCGGAAAACCTCTCCGCGACGATCGGGGTCGGCTCTGTGGGTCTGGCGGCGCTGGTCACCGCTTACGCTGGCATTGATTTCTTTAATAACGGCAAGCAGGCGTTCTCGCTGCCGCTGTGGACCTGGATGTCAGTTGGCGATTTCAACATCGGCGTCAACCTGGTGCTGGATGGCCTTTCGCTGACCATGCTCTCCGTGGTCACTGGCGTGGGCTTCCTGATCCACATGTTCGCGTCCTGGTATATGCGCGGCGAAGAGGGCTATTCCCGCTTTTTCGCGTACACCAACCTGTTTATCGCGAGCATGGTTGTGCTGGTGCTCTCCGATAACCTGCTGCTGATGTACCTCGGCTGGGAAGGCGTGGGCCTGTGCTCCTATCTGCTGATCGGTTTCTACTACACCGATCCGAAGAACGGGGCCGCCGCGATGAAAGCGTTTGTCGTGACCCGTGTGGGTGACGTCTTCCTCGCTTTCGCGCTGTTCATTCTCTACAACGAACTGGGCACGCTGAACTTCCGTGAAATGGTTGAACTGGCGCCGCAGCATTTTGCCAACGGCAATGAAATGCTGCGTTGGGCAACGCTGATGCTGCTTGGCGGCGCGGTCGGTAAATCCGCACAGCTTCCGCTGCAGACCTGGCTTGCGGACGCGATGGCAGGCCCGACCCCGGTTTCCGCGCTGATCCACGCGGCGACCATGGTGACCGCGGGCGTTTATCTGATCGCCCGTACCCACGGCCTGTTCCTGCTGACGCCGGACGTGCTGCATCTGGTTGGTATCGTTGGTGCCATTACGCTGGTGCTGGCGGGCTTCGCCGCGCTGGTGCAGACCGACATCAAACGTGTTCTCGCGTATTCCACCATGAGCCAGATTGGCTACATGTTCCTGGCGCTTGGCGTTCAGGCATGGGATGCGGCGATTTTCCACCTGATGACGCACGCGTTCTTTAAAGCGCTGCTGTTCCTCTCGTCCGGCTCCGTCATTCTGGCGTGCCATCACGAGCAGAACATCTTCAAAATGGGTGGCCTGCGTAAATCCATTCCGCTGGTTTACGCCTGCTTCCTGGTGGGCGGCGCGGCCCTTGCTGCTCTGCCGGTCGTGACCGCAGGCTTCTACAGTAAAGATGAAATTCTGTGGGGCGCTGCTGCCAACGGCCATAACTACTTAATGCTGGCGGGTCTGGTTGGCGCGTTCCTGACGTCCATCTATACCTTCCGCATGATTTTCATCGTGTTCCACGGCGAAGAAAAAATTCACGCACACGCAGGGAAGGGGATCACCCATCATCTGCCGCTTATCGTGCTGCTGGTGCTTTCCACCTTTGTCGGCGCGCTGATTACGCCGCCGCTGGCGGGCGTATTGCCGGAAAACCACTTCGGTCACGAAGGCAAAATGGCGCTGGAAATCACCTCGGGCGTGGTGGCGATTGTCGGTATCCTGATCGCCGCCTGGCTGTGGCTTGGCAAGCGTACGCTGGTTACCGCCGTCGCCAAAAGCGCGCCGGGTCGTTTCTTCGGCACCTGGTGGTATCATGCCTGGGGCTTCGACTGGCTGTATGACAAAGTCTTCGTTAAGCCTTTCCTGGGTATCGCCTGGCTGCTGCAACGCGATCCGCTGAATGCGCTGATGAACATTCCGGCCATCCTTTCCCGCTATGCAGGCCGCGGTCTGCTGCTGAGCGAGAACGGTTACCTGCGCTGGTATGTCGCATCCATGAGCGTCGGTGCGGTGGTCGTGCTGGTGTTGCTGATGGTGTTGCGTTGATTCATAAGTGAATTTTAAAAGAATTCGTTGAAAATCAAGTCCGAAAGGACAGGCGTTATCAGCGAAGCCACCGTGGAGACTCTCTGCGCGCAGCGGGATTCACGGTGGCGAGTAAGATAGCCTGAGCTGGACTTAAACAAGGAACAAAAATCGCCATGTTACTACCCTGGCTAATACTGATTCCCTTTATCGGCGGCTTCCTGTGCTGGCAGACCGAACGCTTCGGCGTCAAGGTGCCGCGCTGGATTGCGCTGATTACGATGGGACTGACGCTGGCGCTCGGCCTGCAACTCTGGTTGCAGGGCGGCTACTCCCTGACGCAATCCGGTGAGTTTCCGAAGTGGCAGGACCAGTTCATTCTCGACTGGATCCCGCGTTTTGGGATCACCATCCATTTAGCCATCGACGGGCTGTCGCTGCTGATGGTGGTACTGACGGGCCTGCTCGGCGTGCTGGCGGTGCTCTGCTCCTGGAATGAAATTGAGAAATATCAGGGCTTCTTCCATCTCAACCTGATGTGGATCCTGGGCGGCGTGATTGGCGTGTTCCTCGCCATCGACATGTTCCTGTTCTTCTTCTTCTGGGAAATGATGCTGGTGCCGATGTACTTCCTGATTGCCCTGTGGGGCCATAAGGCATCGGACGGTAAAACGCGTATCACCGCGGCGACCAAATTCTTCATCTATACCCAGGCGAGCGGTCTGGTGATGTTGATTGCCATCCTGGCGCTGGTATTTGTGCACTACAACGCCACCGGCGAGTGGACGTTCAACTACGAACGCCTGCTGAAAACGCCGATGTCTCACGGTGTCGAATACCTGCTGATGCTGGGCTTCTTCATCGCATTTGCGGTGAAAATGCCGGTGGTGCCGCTACACGGCTGGCTGCCGGACGCGCATTCCCAGGCACCGACCGCAGGTTCCGTTGACCTCGCGGGGATCCTGCTGAAAACCGCGGCCTACGGTCTGCTGCGCTTCTCGCTGCCGCTGTTCCCGAACGCCTCTGCCGAATTCGCGCCAATCGCGATGTGGCTTGGCGTAATCGGTATTTTCTACGGCGCGTGGATGGCCTTCACCCAGTACGACATCAAACGTCTTATCGCATACACCTCCGTTTCCCACATGGGCTTTGTGCTGATAGCCATCTATACCGGCAGCCAGCTCGCTTATCAGGGTGCGGTGATTCAGATGATCGCTCACGGTCTTTCCGCGGCGGGTCTGTTTATTCTGTGCGGCCAGCTCTATGAGCGCCTGCATACTCGCGATATGCGCCAGATGGGCGGCCTGTGGAGCAAAATCAGATGGCTGCCGGCGCTGTCGATGTTCTTTGCCGTGGCGACGCTCGGTATGCCGGGCACCGGTAACTTCGTCGGCGAATTCATGATCCTGTTCGGCAGCTTCCAGGTGGTGCCGGTGATTACCGTCATCTCGACCTTCGGTCTGGTGTTCGCGTCCGTTTACTCACTGGCGATGCTGCATCGCGCGTACTTCGGTCAGCCGAAGAGCGAGGCGGCGCGTCAGGAGATTCGCGGCCTGTCGCCGCGCGAGCTGTTTATGATCCTGCTGCTGGTGGTGCTTCTGGTACTGCTGGGCTTCTATCCCCAGCCAATTCTGGATACATCCCATTCGGCGATGAGCAATATTCAGCAGTGGTTTACCGATTCTGTTTCAACTACAAGGCCGTAATTCGCCATGACAATAACTACTCAACAATTGATCGCGCTGCTACCGCTGCTGATCGTCGGATTGACGGTGGTAGTTGTGATGCTCTCCATTGCGTGGCGACGTAATCACTTCCTCAATGCCACGCTGTCCGTTGTTGGCCTGAACGCCGCGCTGCTGTCGCTGTGGTTCGTGGGTCAGGCGGGAGCGATGGACGTCACGCCGCTGATGCGCGTGGACGGTTACGCCATGCTGTATACCGGCCTGGTGCTGCTGGCGAGCCTCGCCACCTGTACCTTCGCCTATCCGTGGCTGCAGGGCTACAACGATAACAAGGAAGAGTTTTATCTGCTGGTGCTGATCGCCGCACTGGGCGGTATTCTTCTGGCGAACGCCAATCATCTGGCGTCGCTGTTCCTGGGTATCGAGCTTATCTCTCTGCCGCTGTTTGGTCTGGTCGGTTATGCGTTCCGTCAGAAACGCTCGCTGGAAGCGGCCATCAAATACACCATTCTGTCTGCCGCAGCGTCGTCTTTCCTGCTGTTTGGTATGGCGCTGGTCTATGCGCAGTCCGGCAGCCTGTCGTTTGTGACTCTCGGTAAGAGCCTCGCGGACAACATGCTGAGCGAGCCGCTGCTGCTGGCGGGTCTGGGCCTGATGATTGTCGGTCTCGGCTTTAAACTCTCCCTGGTGCCGTTCCATCTATGGACGCCGGATGTTTACCAGGGCGCGCCTGCGCCGGTTTCCACTTTTCTGGCGACCGCGAGCAAAATCGCAATCTTCGGTGTGGTGATGCGTCTGTTCCTCTATGCGCCGGTAGGTGACAGCGAGGCGGTGCGCGTGGTGTTAGGCGTTCTGGCCTTCGCCTCCATCATCTTCGGTAACCTGATGGCGCTGACCCAGACGAACATTAAACGTCTGCTCGGTTACTCTTCCATCTCGCATCTGGGCTACCTGCTGGTCGCGCTGATTGCGCTGAAAAGCGGCGATATGTCGATGGAAACCGTGGGCGTTTACCTGGCGGGTTACCTCTTCAGCAGCCTCGGCGCGTTTGGCGTGGTGAGCCTGATGTCCAGCCCGTATCGCGGTCCGGACGCGGATTCGCTCTACTCCTACCGCGGCCTGTTCTGGCACCGTCCGATTCTCTCGGCCGTAATGACCGTGATGATGCTGTCGCTGGCAGGTATTCCGATGACGCTCGGCTTTATCGGTAAATTCTACGTGCTGGCCGTCGGCGTGCAGTCCAACCTGTGGTGGCTGACCGGTGCGGTAGTGGTGGGCTCTGCGATTGGTCTCTACTACTACCTGCGCGTGGCGGTGAGCCTGTACCTGAACGCGCCGCAGCAGCTCAACCGCGATGCGCCGTCCAACTGGGCATACAGCGCGGGCGGCGTCGTGGTGCTGATTTCCGCACTGCTGGTGCTGGTGCTGGGTGTCTGGCCGCAGCCGCTGATTACGCTGGTGCAGCTGGCGAAACCGCTGATGTAAGCCTTGTGCTTAAGATAAAAACCGCCGTTTACCGGCGGTTTTTTTATGGGCGCTATACCGTGATGGTCAGGAAATCTTCCGCCAGCTCGCTTGCCGGGAAAATGGCCTGGCATTCGGCGAGCAGCCGCTGACACTCTTCCGCGCTATAGCGTGAACTAAAGTGCGTCATCAACAGGCGCTTCGCGCCCGCGTCTCTGGCCACCTCAGCCGCCTGCTGTGTGGTCGAGTGCCCGCGTCCGTTAGCTTTCTCCGCCATAGCCGCTTCAAGCGTGGTTTCATGGACCATCACATCCACATCGCGGGCAAGCGTAACCGCCTGTGGCGTCGGGCCGGTATCGCCGAAAATGGCTATTTTTTTGCCGGGGCGGGGCGCGCTCAGGTAATCTGCGCCGCACACCGTGCGCCCGTCAGCAAGCGTCACCGTCTCGCCGCGCTTGAGCTGCTGGAACAGCGGCCCTGGCATAACGCCCGCCGCTTTAAGGCGCGCCGCGTCCAGCGCGCCGGGTTTATCCTGCTCCTCGATCCGGTAGCCGTAACATTCCACCGGATGCGTCAGCGGGTACGCGGTCACGGTAAGCTCGCCATCGTCCAATAGCTGCCCTTCGGTAATTTCATGCACGTTTAACGGGTAGCTGGTCCAGGAGCCGCTCAGACGTAGCGTGGTTTCGACAAATTCCGCGATGCCCTTTGGGCCATAAATCTCAAGCGGCGTCTCACAACCTGCCATGGAGCGGCTGCACAGCAGGCCCGGCAGCCCGAAGATATGATCGCCGTGCAGGTGCGTGATAAAGATTTTTTCTATTTTGCCGGGAGTGGCCGTGGCGCGCAGCATCTGATGCTGGGTGCCTTCGCCGCAGTCAAAAAGCCACAGCCCGGAGCGATTGTTTTGCGGGTTCAGGACAATGGCCGTCACGTTGCGGGTGGTGGACGGCAGCCCGGCGCTGGTGCCTAAAAATGTCAGTTCCATGAGGAATTTACTCTGTACGATTGCGCGAAAGCTTTTAGTATAACGAGGAAAGCCGCACACTCTGGAGCCCAATATGATCGACTGGCAGGATAAACATCACGCCGAGCTGGATGTCCCGACACTGTACGCGCTGCTGAAGCTGCGCTGTGAAGTATTTGTGGTTGAGCAAACGTGTCCTTATCTGGATGTGGACGGCGAAGATCTGGTGGGCGAAAACCGTCATCTGCTGGCCTGGCGCGATAATCAGCTGATTGCTTATGCGAGGATTCTGAAAAGTGACGATCCATATGCGCCGGTCGCGATAGGGCGGGTCATTGTTTCAGGTGCCGCACGGGGTGAAAAGCTGGGAGCGGAATTGATGAAACGCGCAGTTGAGAGCTGCGAGCGCAACTGGCCGGAAAGCCCGCTATACCTGAGCGCACAGGCGCACCTGCAGGCGTTTTACGCGCAGTTTGGTTTTGTCCCGGCCACGGAGATCTACGACGAAGACGGCATCCCGCACATCGGGATGCGGCGCGAACCGCGTCCAGGCAAAAAAGCGTGAGTGTGTCTATAGTTAGCAAACCGGTAACTTGATAACACGGAGACCAGTTATGCCTTTATCTTCACAACCTTATGAAACGCGTGTCGACGATGACCTGACTCTGCTGAGCGATACTCTGGAAGAGATCCTGCGCTCGTCCGGCGATCCGGCGGATCAAAAGTATGTTGAACTGAAAGCGCGTGCCGAGCAGGCGCTGCATGACGTAAAAAACCGCGTCAGCACCGCGTCCGACAACTACTACTTCCGCGCCAAACAGGCGGTCTATCGTGCCGATGACTACGTGCATGAAAAACCGTGGCAGGGCGTTGGTATCGGTGCCGCTGCGGGTCTGGTGCTGGGCCTGCTGTTAGCCCGCCGTTAATTCCCGTTCTATCCGCGCACCGGCGCATCCGTTTCGGGTGCGCCATTTTTTTTGCGCGCAAAGCCCTGTAGAATGCAGGGTTTTAAGCAGAGGAAAGGAAACCTGTGAATACCCTCGCCGCCGCGCAGGCGTTGGCTGAAAAGGCGCTTGCGGACGTGCCTGATGCGCCCGGTCTCTGCCGTTGCGCGTTTGAATTCTCCCCTGAATTTTACGATTTACTCGCCTGGCTTGGTGCGCAGCCAGGGTTTCCGCAGTTTTACTGGCGCTCGCGTGAAGGCAATGAAGAGGTTGCCACGCTTGGCGCGGCATGCACATTCTCAAGTCTCGACGAGGCGCAGGCGTTTTTACACAAGCATGCGGATACACCAGGCCTTCGTGTCTGGGGGCTGAACGCGTTCGATCCCCAAAATGGGCTTTTTTTCCTGCCGCGCCTGGAGCTGCGCCGGGAGGACGATCGCGCCTGGCTGATAGTGAACATTTATAGTGCCTGCTCACAATACAAAGCGGCGCAGGCGTTAAAGCCGCTTATCCACAACCTGCAACCAGCGCGGCACACGCTGTTGCAACGCCCGCCGCGCCGTGTCAGCCGCTGTGATATTCCGCAGGCGCAGCAATGGGCGCAACTGGTTGGCGCGGCGACACATGCTATTGAGCGCGGCGATTTCGCTAAAGTGGTACTGGCGCGCGCCACCGATCTGCGTTTTCTCGCGCAACCGGACGCGACGGCGCTGATGGCCGCAAGCCGCGAGGCTAATCACCACTGCTACCACTTTTATCTGGCCTTCAGCGCGCGCGAGGCGTTTCTTGGCTCGACGCCGGAGCGCTTGTGGCGGCGCAATGGGCTGGCGCTGGATACCGAGGCGCTGGCGGGTACGGTGGAAAATCTTCCCGACGACAGTCAGGCGCAGGCGCGCGCCATCTGGCTGCTGAATGATGATAAAAATCGCCGCGAAAACGCGTTAGTGGTCGAAGATATTCGCGAGCGGCTACAGGCGATTGCGCATAGCATCACGGCGCGTCTGCCGGAGGTGATGCGGCTGCGGCGGGTGCAGCATCTTCGGTGTGCGATGACCGCGCGCCTTTTCGCGCCCGATGACTCCGCGTGCCTGCATCAGTTACAGCCTACCGCCGCAGTGGCCGGGCTGCCGCGCGAGGCGGCGCGCCGTTTTATCGCTGAGAACGAGCCGTTCGATCGCGAATGGTACGCCGGCTCTGCCGGGTATTTGTCGCTGGAGCAGTCAGAGTTTTGCGTAAGCCTGCGCTCGGCGCGCCTGAAGGACGAAACAATCCGTATTTACGCGGGTGCCGGGCTGGTGGCGGGCTCGCAGGCCGCGCTGGAGTGGCAGGAGATCGAGAACAAAGCGGCGGCGTTGCTCACGCTTCTGACTTCATGAGCCGAGCCACAACCCGACCCATATCAAAATTCGGTTTCGACGACGCTTTATAATAAACCGGCTAAATTGATACCGGACAAGCTTATGTCGACAAGCACGTTTAACCGCCGCTGGGCGGGCGTCATTCTCGAAGCGCTGAGCCGCCACGGCGTGCGCCATCTTTGCATCGCGCCGGGCTCGCGCTCCACGCCGTTGACGCTCGCCGCCGCGCAACATTCGGCGTTCACGCCGCATACGCACTTCGATGAGCGCGGTCTTGGCCATCTGGCGCTCGGGCTTGCCAAAGCAAGCGGCGAGCCGGTGGCGGTGATTGTCACGTCCGGTACGGCGGTGGCGAACCTTTATCCCGCGGTGATAGAAGCCGGGCTGACGGGCGAAAAACTGGTGGTGATCACCGCCGACCGTCCGCCGGAGCTGATTGACTGCGGCGCGAACCAGGCGATTCGCCAGCACAGCATTTTTGGCTCACACCCCGCCGCCACGCTCGATTTACCGCGCCCCACGCCCTTCATTCCCGCCGCCTGGCTTATCAGCGCCATCGATGAAACGATGGGCGCGCTAAAGGCAGGCGCGCTGCATATCAACGTGCCATTCGCCGAACCGCTCTATGGCGAGCTGGACGAAACCGATCTTACGTGGCAGCAGGCACCAGGCGAGTGGTGGCAGACGACAACACCCTGGCTGCGCTATGAGAAAATACAGGCGGTCAGCGCGCAGGCGGACTGGCCTTTCTGGCGTGAACAGCGTGGCGTGGTGCTTGCAGGCAGGCTGACGGCGCAGGAGGGCGAAGCCGTTGCGCAGTGGGCGGCGCGTCTTGGCTGGCCGCTCATTGGCGATGTGCTCTCGCAAACCGGCCAGCCACTGCCGTGCGCCGATCTCTGGCTCGCGCACCCGCGTGCCGCCGCGCTGCTCGCGCAGGCGCAGATTGTCGTTCAGTTTGGCGGCAGCCTGACCGGCAAGCGCGTGTTGCAGTGGCAAAGCGAATGTCGCCCGCAGGAGTACTGGATTGTCGATCCACTTTCAGGGCGGCTCGATCCGGCACACCACCGCGGGCGTCGGATTGTGGCGGATATCTGCGCCTGGCTTGAACACCATCCGGCGCATCCGGCGATGCCGTGGGCCGAGCCGCTGGAAGGGCTGGCGGCGCAGACACAGCGTATCGTGGCGCGCGAACTCACTGAGTGGGGCGAGGCGCAGGTGGCGTACCGCCTGCCGGAACTGCTGCCGCCAGACGGCCAGCTCTTTCTCGGCAACAGCCTGACGGTGCGGCTGGTGGATGCGCTGGCGCAGTTGCCCGCCGGCTACCCGGTCTACGGTAACCGCGGCGCGAGCGGCATCGACGGGCTGGTTTCTACCGCGGCGGGCGTACAGCGCGCCACCGGAAGACCTACGCTTGCCGTGTTGGGCGATCTCTCCACGCTTTACGATCTCAACGCGCTGGCGCTCCTGCGCGACGCGCCCGCGCCTTTCGTGCTGATCGTCGTGAACAACAACGGCGGGCAGATTTTCTCCATGCTCCCGACGCCCGCCCGCGAGCGCGAAAAATTTTACTGTATGCCGCAAAACGTCAGCTTTGCGCCCGCGGCGGCGATGTTTTCGCTGAATTATGACGCGTCGGAGAGCCTGGCCGCGCTTAAAGAGGCGGTGACGCGCGCGTGGCGTTCGTCGATCGCGACCGTCATTGAACTGCGCGTCCCGGAAACCGCGGGTGCGCAGGTATTCTCGCGTTTACTCAAAGCGGTGTGCGCCTGATGCCGCTGGCCGCGCATTTTCAGCCAGCCCGCGGCGTCGCGCGGGGCACTATCGTCTGGCTGCACGGTTTTCTCGGCGATCATCGCGAATGGCAGACGGTCGCCGCGGCCTGCGATGAGCATGACCATCTGTTTATCGATCTGCCGGGTCACGGCGGCTCGGCGCATCTTTGCGCCGTTGATTTTGCGCACGTGAACGAACAGCTTATCGCAACGCTAAATAGTTACAACATACTTGAATACTGGCTGGTGGGTTACTCGCTCGGCGGGCGGATAGCGATGTTTCACGCCGCACAGGGGAATACGCCCGGCCTGCGCGGGCTTGTGGTTGAGGGCGGCCATCCGGGGCTTCTGAATGCCGATGAGCGCGATGCGCGTTTCTTTGCGGATAAACAGTGGGCGCAGCGGTTTCGCGATGAACCGATTGAATCGGTGCTCGACGCCTGGTATCGCCAGCCCGTTTTCGCCACGCTGACAGATGCACAGCGCCGGGAATTAATCACGCTGCGCGCCTGCAATGCACCCACCGCCCTGGCCACGATGCTGGAAGCCACATCGCCTGGCCGCCAGCCGCCGCTGTATGAGCCTTTAGCGCGGCTCTCAGTACCATTTCATTACCTGTGCGGGGAGCGCGATGCAAAATTTCGCGCGCTCGCCGCCACGCTCAATGTGCCTTTGCATCTCATTACTGGCGCGGGCCACAACGCACACCGGGAAAACCCGGCTGCGGTGGCCCGCTGTCTTAACGCGATTTTGCGCCCCTAACGGAGAACTCCCATGATCTATCCTGATGAAGCGATGCTCTATGCACCTGCCGAATGGCTCGACTGTTCGGAAGGCTATACCGATATTCGCTACCACAAATCCACTGACGGCATCGCTAAAATCACCATCAACCGTCCGCAGGTGCGCAACGCGTTTCGCCCGCTCACCGTTAAAGAGATGATCCAGGCGCTGGCCGATGCCCGCTATGACGACAATATCGGCGTCATTATCCTCACTGGCGAAGGTGAAAAGGCCTTTTGCGCGGGCGGCGATCAGAAAGTGCGCGGCGACTACGGCGGTTATCAGGACGACGCCGGCGTGCATCATCTCAACGTGCTCGATTTCCAGCGTCAGATCCGCACCTGCCCGAAACCGGTGGTGGCGATGGTGGCGGGTTTTGCGATTGGCGGCGGCCATGTGCTGCATATGATGTGTGATCTCACGATTGCGGCGGAAAACGCCGTCTTCGGCCAGACCGGCCCGAAAGTCGGTTCGTTTGACGGCGGCTGGGGTGCGTCCTATATGGCGCGCATCGTCGGCCAGAAAAAGGCGCGTGAAATCTGGTTCCTGTGCCGTCAGTACGACGCAAAGCAGGCGCTGGATATGGGGCTGGTGAATACCGTCGTTCCGCTGGCGGAGCTTGAGAGAGAAACGGTGCGCTGGTGCCGCGAAATGCTGCAAAACAGCCCGATGGCGCTGCGCTGCCTTAAAGCGGCGCTCAACGCCGACTGCGACGGTCAGGCGGGGCTTCAGGAGCTGGCAGGCAACGCCACCATGCTTTTCTACATGACCGAAGAGGGGCAGGAAGGACGCAATGCGTTCAACCAGAAGCGCCAGCCAGATTTCAGCAAATTCAAGCGTAACCCATAATGCGTGCGGCTCAGCTTTATCGTTATCAGGTGCCGATGGACGCAGGCGTGGTGCTGCGGGAGCGGCGCCTGAAAACCCGCGACGGTCTGCTGGTGCGCCTTTCTGACAACGGGCGCGATGGGTGGGGCGAAGTTGCGCCGCTGCCGGGGTTTAGCGACGAGACGCTGGACGCGGCGCTGTCTGCCGCGCGCGGCTGGCTCCATGCCTGGCAGCGTGGCGATGCGCAGCTGCTGCCGGAGGTGGCAAGCGTCGCGTTTGGTTTAAGCCTGGCGCAGGCGGAGCTTCAGGGCACGCTGCCCGTGGCCGCGAATTATCACACCGCGCCGCTGTGTACGGGCGATCCGGATGAACTCTTCGCACGCCTCGCCGGGCTGACCGGCAAGAAAGTCGCCAAAGTTAAAGTGGGGCTATATGAGGCGGTGCGCGACGGCATGGTGGTCAACCTGCTGCTGGAGGCGATTCCCGATCTCACGCTGCGTCTTGACGCGAATCGCGCCTGGACGCCGCTGAAAGCGCAGCAGTTCGCGAAATACGTTAACCCGGCGTACCGTTCGCGCATCGAATTTATCGAAGAACCCTGCAAAACCCCTGACGATTCCCGCGCGTTCGCCGCCGAAACCGGTATCGCCATCGCCTGGGATGAAAGCCTGCGCGAGCGGGGTTTTTCCATTACAGCGGAGCCTGGCCTGCGGGCGGTGATTATCAAACCGACGCTCACCGGCAGTCTGCAAACGGTACAGCAGCAGGTGGCGCAGGCTCACGCGCAGTACCTGACGGCGGTCATCAGTTCCTCCATTGAGTCAAGCCTCGGCCTGACCCAGCTCGCGCGGCTTGCCGCCTGGCTGACGCCGGGCGTCACGCCGGGGCTCGATACGCTCGCGCTGATGCAGGCTCAGCTGGTGCGCCCGTGGCCGGGCAGCCCGCTGCCGTGCTGGCCTGTGGATGCGCTGGAGCCGCTGCTGTGAGTCTCTTCGACTGGCCGTGGCGTCATTGGGCAAGCATGAGGCCGCATGACATCGCGCTGCGCGCCGACAGTGGCGATATCACCTGGCGCGCGCTCTGCAAGCGGATTGATGCTCTTGCTGCAGGGTTTCATCAGCAGGGCGTGCGCGACGGCGACGGCGTGGCGCTGTGCGCGAAAAACAGCGAACGAACGCTGCTCGCCTGGCTTGCGCTGTTACAGTGCGGCGCGCGCATTCTGCCGCTAAACCCGCAACTGCCGGCACCGTTAATCAACGCGCTGCTGCCGTCACTCACGTTGCGTTATGCCGTTCAAATCGGTGATGCGCCCGCGCTGCCGGGCCTTACGTTGCTCGACTGGCGCGAGCCTGCGGCGACGTATGCCGCGGCATGGCAGGCCGATCGTCTGATGTCCATGACCCTAACGTCCGGCTCCAGCGGCCTGCCGAAAGCCGCCGTTCATACAGCGTTCGCGCATCTGGAAAGTGCGAGAGGCGTGCTGAGCCTGATCCCGTTTCATGCCGCCGACTGCTGGCTGCTCTCGCTGCCGCTGTTTCACGTCTCCGGCCAGGGGATTTTCTGGCGCTGGCTGCGTGCAGGCGCGCGGCTGGCGGTACGTGATTCCCTGCCGCTTTACGAGGCGCTGGAAGGCTGTACGCACGCCTCGCTGGTGCCGACCCAGCTCTGGCGGCTGTTAGCGATGCCGGAATGTCGCCTGAGCCTCAAAGCCGTGTTGCTCGGTGGTGCTGCGATCCCGGTTGCGCTGACGCAAGCGGCGGCACAGCGGGACATCGCCTGCTGGTGCGGCTACGGGCTGACGGAGTTTGCCTCCACGGTGTGCGCGAAACGCGCCGATGGCGAGGCTGATGTAGGTGTGCCGCTGCCGGGGCGCGAGGTGATGCTCGCGGGCGATGAGATCTGGCTGCGTGGCAGCAGCATGGCCGCAGGCTACTGGCGTGACGGTGCGCTGGTGCCGCTCACCAATGCGCAGGGCTGGTTCGCCACCCGCGACCGCGGCGCGTGGCGCGACGGCAAATTACTGGTGCCCGGACGGCTGGATAATCTTTTTTTCTGCGGTGGGGAAGGCGTTCAGCCGGAGGCGATAGAGCGCGTGCTGAGCCAGCACCCGCAGGTACGACAGGCGTTTGTCGTCCCGCTGGAGGATGACGAGTTCGGCGCGCGGCCGGTGGCAGTCATCGAGTGTGAGGCGTCATTTGAGCCACAGGCGCTGCGCCTGTGGGCAGGCGATAAGCTGGCGCGATTTGAGCAGCCGGTTGCCTGGCTTCGGCTGCCGGAGACGCTTAAAAACGGCGGGATTAAAATTTCCCGCCGGGCGCTACGCGACTGGGTAAACCAGCAGGCGATTGCGGATTCAGGGACGCTGGATATTCACTAGCTGCTTCGTATGCCAGCGGCTCAACGCGAACACGGTAGTGAGCGCGCCAAGCAGGGCGCAAAACATATCCGACTGGGTGTCCCAGGGATCGCCCTGGGTGCCGAGAAAGTCATCGGCACCTTGTCCCAGCGCCAGCGCCGACCACCATTCGATTAATTCGTAAACGGCGCTAATCGCCAGCGCGATACAGCAGACCACGAAGGCGAGCATTTTACGACCGTGAACGTAGCCGCCGCGCAGCAAAATCTCCCGTGCCGCCAGCGCTGGCACCAGACCCTGAAAAAAGTGTCCCAGTTTGTCGTAAGGATTACGGCTTAATCCCAGCCACGCCTGAACGTCAAAACCGATGGGCACTTTCGCGTAGGTGTACATACCGCCGACCATCAAAATGATGGCATGGAAGAAAATCAGTACGTAAAGCAGCGGCGTTAACGGATAGCGCGAGTGTGTGGCCAGTAGCAGTGGAACGATAATAATGACCGGCGTCACTTCCATAAGCCAGGTGAGTTTGTCTTTGGCGCTGATGCCGCTGTAAATCAGGATCAGGGCCAGCACCAGCGCTGCGAAGGTTAACGCCGTACGAGATGATGTGACGGTCATAATGATCTGCCAGAAATGTAAAAGGCTAACTATCGGGCAGATATGGCGAAAATACAATGACTTCCCTCGCTGGCGGCATTTTAACTGCCACTAGCGAGGGTGGCTATCAGGAAGAGAGATCGCTCTGCGTTTTCAACGGGCGCTTACGCAGTCGCTTCACCAGCGGCGGTACGATAATCACCAGCGTGGCCATAATGAGCAGGGTTTTGGTGACGCCGCTTTGCCAGAGAATACCGAGCTCGCCGTTGCTGATAGAGAGCGCGCGGCGCAGGTTCTGCTCCAGCATCTCGCCCAGCACAAAGCCCAGAATCAGCGGCGACATCGGAAAATGCATTTTGCGCAGGATATAGCCCAGCACGCCGAGACCCACCATCAGCAGCAGATCAAACGTCGTGCTGTGCACCGCGTAGACGCCCACCGCCGAGACAGCCGCAATCGCTGGCACCAGGAACCACAGCGGAATGGTCAGCATGCGGGTGAAGAGGCCGATCAGCGGAATGTTCATAATAAGCAGCATTACGTTAGCGATAAGCAGCGCCGCGATAAGCCCCCAGACGATATCCGGCTGTTCGGTAAACATCGCCGGGCCCGGCGTGATGTTATAGAGCGTCAGCGCGCCCATCATCACCGCCGTGGTGCCGGAGCCGGGCACGCCTAAGGTCAGCATCGGGATAAACGAGCCGCAGGCCGAGGCGTTGTTTGCCGCCTCCGGCGCCGCCACGCCGCGAATATCGCCTTTGCCGAATGAGCCGTCTTTATCACCGAGTTTTTTCTCGGTCATGTAGGTAATGGCGCTCGCGATGGTCGCCCCCGCGCCCGGCAGAATACCGACAAAAAAGCCAATTACCGACGAGCGCAGCGTCGCGCCGGTACAGGCAGCCGCTTCTTTGGCGTTAAACAGCATCCGCCCGGTTTTGCGCACCAGCGTCTGGCCGCTGCTGGTGCTCTCCAGCATCAGCAGAATTTCAGAGACCGAGAACAGGCCAATCACCACCACGATAAACTGCACGCCATCCGAGAGATGTACGCTGTCAAACGTAAAGCGATACACGCCGGTGTTGGCGTCCACGCCGACCGTCGCAAGCCCGAGGCCAATCAGCGCGGCCAGGAACGACTTCAGCGGGTTTTGCGCCATCATGCTGCCAAGACAGGCGATGGCAAAGACCATCAGGGCGAAATATTCCGCCGGACCGAACGCCAGTGACCACTCCGCCAGCACCGGTGCAAAAAGGATGATGCCAAAAATCGCGATAAACGAGCCGACGAACGAGCTGACGGCGGAGATAGAGAGCGCCACGCCACCGCGCCCCTGCTGCGCCATCGGGTAGCCGTCCAGCGCCGTCATGATCGCCGCCGCGTCGCCCGGCACGTTAAGCAGTATCGATGAAATGCGCCCGCCATATTCACAGCCGATATAGACCGTGGCGAGCAGGATCAGTGCCGATTCCGCCGGCAGATGAATCGCGAACGCCAGCGGCAGCAGAATAGCGACGCCGTTAATCGGCCCGAGGCCCGGCAGCAGCCCGACGATGGTGCCGACGAAACAGCCAATCAGCGCAATCAGCAGATTGGTGGGCGTCAGCGCGACGGCGAAGCCCTGTGAGAGATAAAGCCAGGTATCCATAAAAGCTCCCGTTAATTAAGCCAGGCCCCGAGAGGCAGCGTCACGTCAAGCAGGCGGTCAAAGGCGTACCAGAGCACGCCGCCCATCACCACGCCGGATACCAGCGCCGCCGGTAGCTGCGCGCCGAAAAGCAGGCCGATGACCGCCGTCAGCAGCGCGGTGGCGAGCGGAAAGCCAAGCCATTCAAAACCCCCGGCGTAGAGCAACAGCACAATCACCATCACCACCAGCCGTTGCAGCACGGCGTGATGCGGCCAGTCCACGACATCCGGGCGGCGCAGCAGTAGCAGTACCGCGCACAGCAGCATCAGCGCGATAATGCCCATCGGGAAAGGGCGCGGCCCGACCGGTTCGTAGGCATACTCGCTGTGGATTTGCCAGCCTACAAACAGCCCGCCGATACAGAGCAGGATCCAGATCCCCGCAAAAATGCGATCGCTCATCACATCCTCCTGCGCTATTTCGCCAGCCCAAAGGCTTTGGCTTTTTCGCGGTAGTCGTTGACCTGATTTTTTACATATTCATCCAGCGCCTTGCCGGTCAGGTTGAACTCAAACAGGCCGCGCAGATCGCGCTGCTTTTTGAATTCATCGGTTTGCTGGAGTTTTTCGAAAGTCTGGACCCACCACTGGTAATCGGCGTCGCTGACTTTAGGGCCGACATAGAAGCCGCGAATAATAGGCCACACAAGGTCATACCCCTGCTCTTTGGCGGTGGGTACCTGGGCGAGCTGGCCGGGCAGGCGTTCGTTCGCGAAGACCGCCAGCACCCGCAGTTTATTGCCGGTGAGATAAGGCACCATCTCGCTGAGATCGCCGGATACCGCCTGCACGTGGTTGCCCATCAGTGCAGTCACCGGCTCGCCGCCGCCTTCAAAGGCCACGTAGCGCATCTTGTGCGGATCGACGCCCGCTTTCTGTGCCAGCAACGCGGTTTTCATCCAGTCCTGGCTGCCAATCGACGCGCCCGCGCCAAACACCACGCTGTTCGGATCTTTCTCCAGCGCTTTCATCAGATCGCCGAGCGTTTTCCACGGCGAATCGGCGCGCACCGCGATCATGCCGTAATCAGTGCCGACACTCGCGAGCCAGCGCACGTCATCGACGTTATAGCGGCCAAATTTGCCCTGCGAGAGATTGAGCAGTGAGCCGCCGGAAAACGCCACCACGGTGCCCGGCTCGCCGGGACGCTGAGCCACAATCGCGTTATAGGCCACCGCGCCGACACCGCCTGGCATGTACGTCACGCGCATCGGTTTTTCCAGCGCGCCGGTTTCCTGGAGGCTCACCTGAATCAGTTTGCAGGTTAAATCGAAGCCGCCGCCGGGCTTGGCGGGCGCGATGCACTCCGGGCGCGACGGCGCTTCTGCCGCCTGCGCCGCGGTAAAAGAGAAAGCCAGAGACGATGCTAACAGGGTAGAGAGAAGTGATGTTTTCATTTTCATCCTCATGCATGACTGCCGTGATGTTTCTGATTATGTGAACTGCTTTGTAGCGTATCGGTTGCATGATTGTTAAAACTAAAGCCTTTCAGTTTCCTTTCATCGCGACAGAAACTTTACTGGATGTGATATGCGTCTCTTACTGGCGGAAGATAACCGTGAGCTGGCTCACTGGCTGGAGAAAGCGTTGGCGAATACCGGCTTTGCGGTGGACTGCGTCGGCGACGGGCTGGCGGCGGATCACCTGCTGCAAAACGAGCGCTACGCCGTGGCGGTGCTGGATATTGAAATGCCGCGCATGAGCGGGCTTGAGGTGTTAAGCCGTCTGCGTCGTCGCGGGCAGGCGGTGCCTGTGTTACTGCTCACCGCACACGGCGCGGTGGCCGACCGCGTAAAAGGGCTTAACGAGGGCGCTGATGATTATCTGCCAAAGCCGTTTGAGCTGAGCGAGCTGGAGGCGCGGCTGCGCGCGCTGGTGCGCCGCAGCGAAGGGCAGGTGCAGGAGGCCCAGCGGCTCGGCGAACTGACCTTTCACGACGAAGGCTATTTCGAGCTACAGGGCAGGCCGCTTGCGCTCACGCCGCGCGAACATGCGCTCTTAACGGTGCTGATGTACCGCCGTCGCCGTCCGGTCACGCGTCAGCAACTCTTCGAACAGGTGTTCAGCTTAAGCGACGACGTCAGCCCGGAAAGCATTGAGATCTATATTCACCGGCTGCGTAAAAAACTTCTGGCGAGCAACGTTCAAATCACCACGCTGCGCGGCCTGGGCTATGTACTGGAGTGCAGCGATGAGCTGGTTGCGCCCTGAATCCCTCCTCGGAAAACTGCTGCTGTTTCTCGGCCTGCCGCTCTCGATGCTGTGGGCATTTTCCGCGTTAAACAGCTATGTCAGCGCGCTGAACGCCGCAACCCAGGCCTACGATCGCACGCTGCTGGCCTCGGCACGCATTGTCGCCGAGCGTCTCAACGTCCAGCACGGTGAATTACAGGCGGACGTGCCCTGGGTGGTGCTCGATAGCGTCGAGCGCAACATGAATGACCGCCTTTACTACAAAGTGAAAGATACGCGCGGGCGGGTTATCTCCGGCTATGACGATCTGCCCCCGATGCCGGGCGGCGTGGCGCGTACCGACCTTTACCCGGCGCTGGCGTGGTTTTATCACGCGACTTATCAGGGCCAGCGGTTGCGCGTGGCGCGGCTGTTGCAGCCGGTTAATGAAGGCGGCGTGGTCGGTATGGCGGAGATTTATGTCGCCGAGACGTTGCAGTCGCGTCATCTGCTGGCGCGGCAGTTGCTCATCTCGTCTGCGCTCTCGCAGGGCGGGCTGGTGCTGTTAACGCTGGTACTCGCCGGGCTGCTGCTGCGCCGCGTGCTGAAACCGATGCGCAAGCTGTCGCGCCTGATGGTCAGACGCGCGCCCGGCGAACTGACGCCGCTGCCCGATCTGCTGCCGTGGTCGGAAACGCGCCTGTTGATTATCGCCTTCAACCGTTATATGAGCCGCCTGCGCGCGCTCATCGCCCGCCAGGAGCGCTTCAGCGCCGACGCCTCGCATCAGTTAAAAACGCCGCTGGCCGTGCTGAAAACCCAGGCGGCTGTGGCGCTGGCGAGCCCGGATCCGGCGCAGTGGCGCGAAAGCCTTCAGGCGATGAGCACGACACTCGATCAGACTATCGATCTGACCGAGCGGTTATTACAGCTCGCGACGCTTCGGCGCGCCGAGCCCGGCGAGACGCGCGCGCTCGATGTGGTGGATCTGGTGGCAGCGGCGCGGGAAAGCTGTTTTTCACGGCTGCCGCAGGCGCGCAGCAAGCCCGTCGATCTTGGTTATGAAGGCGAAGAGGGGCCGGTGTGGGTCGCCGCTGAACCGCTGCTGCTGGCGGAGCTGTGCGCTAATTTGCTCGATAACGCGCTGAAATATACGCCCGCAGGCGGCGTCGTGACGGTGCGCGTCTGCGTTGAGGCAGGGGAGGCGCGCCTTGAGGTCGAAGACAGCGGCCCCGGCATTGATGCCGCGCAGCGCGACCAGGCGCTGACGCCGTTTCGCCGTCTCGATAACGCCAGCACGCACCCCGGTGCCGGGCTGGGACTGGCGCTGGTTAACGATATCGCCCGCTGGCACCGCACCCGCGCCGAACTCTTAAAAGGCGAGCAGCTCGGTGGTCTGCTGGTACGCGTGCGTCTGCTTCTTCATGCCTCTGCGCCAGGTCAAAGCGGCGTTTAATGCTTTTCTGCATAGGTGTTTTCTCCTTTTTCAGGTGCCGCAGGCCTGCCGCGCCCGCCCCACGTTGATTGCCGCCCCGATACGGGTACAATGCCGCGTTGCGTTTTGCAGGGCACTTTTTCTTTTTTTGAGACACATGGAATGAAAAACACACTTCGTTTAGCAATGGCCGGCCTGCTGCTGGCTGCCACCCAGGCGAGCGCCATCAGCGTCAACGGCTCCGTGGGTGAGCATTACACCAATATGGGCGTGGGCCTCGGCACTGAAAGCAGCGGTCTGCAACTGACCGGCAACTGGGCGCACAATGACGATCACGGCGATATCGTGGGCGCGGGCCTGGGCTTCAATATGCCGCTCGGGCCGTTTATGGTGACGCCGGGCGTGAAGGCGGTTTACCTGAGCCCGAAAGAAGGCAGTGAAGGCTACGCGGCGGCGGTCGGCGGCGGCGTGCGCTGGGATCTCGGCCAGCATCTTTCACTGTTTGGTGACTACTACTACTCGCCGGATTCGCTTTCCAGCGGCGTGAACGATTACCAGGAAGCCAGCGCGGGCGCGCGTTTCTCGATCTTCCGCCCGATTAGCGTCGAAGCCGGTTATCGCTATATTAACCTGACCGGTAAAGACGGCGATCGCGACAGCAAAGTGGCCGATGGCCCGTACCTGGGCGTCAGCGCAGGCTTCTGATTTTCCGGGCGCGGTGTTCCGCTGCGCCTGTTTTTCTCCTTCTTCTTTTCTCTGCGCGCTATAGTAAAGCGTTCCCTTCTTGCGGAGAAAATAATGCTACAGACAGAAATGCTCTCGACCGGCGATGAGGTGCTGCACGGTCAGATTGTCGATACCAACGCCGCCTGGCTTGCCGATCTGTTTTTTAATCAGGGACTGCCGCTGACCCGCCGCAACACCGTTGGCGACAGCCTGGAATCGCTGGTATCCGCGCTGACCGAGCGCAGCCAGCACGCCGATATTTTAATCGTCAACGGCGGCCTGGGGCCGACCAGCGACGATCTCAGCGCTGAAGCGGCGGCCCGCGCGGCAGGTGTGGAGCTGGTGCTGCACGAAGGCTGGCTCGCGCAGATGGAGCGCTTTTTCGAAGCGCGCGGGCGCGTAATGGCCGCCAGCAACCGCAAACAGGCGCTGCTGCCGGCGGGCAGCGAAATGATCGACAACCCGGTCGGCACCGCCTGCGGGTTTGCTATAAAGCTCAATCGTTGTCTGATTTTCTTCACGCCGGGCGTGCCGTCTGAATTTAAGCGCATGGTGGAGCATGAGATCCTGCCGCGCCTGCGCGAGCGCTTTACGCTCCCCGAACCCCCGCTCTGTCTGCGTCTCACCACCTTTGGCCGCTCTGAAAGCGACCTCGCCGCCGCGCTCGATACGCTGCCGCTGCCGCCCGATGTCGTGATGGGCTACCGCTCCTCCACGCCAGTCATTGAACTCAAACTCACCGGGCCTGCGTCACGGCGTGCGGAGATGGAAGCCATCTGGCCAAAAGTGCGTGAAGTGGCGGGCGACAGCCTGATTTTTGAAGGCACCGAAACGCTGCCCGCCCAGATCGCCCGCTGCCTGCGCGAGCAGCAGCTCAGCATTACGTTAAGCGAACAGTTCACCGCGGGCCTGCTGGCGCTGCAACTCTCGGGTGCCGACGCGCCGCTGCTGGCAAGCGAAGTGCTGCCCGCCCAGGTGGAGACGCTGGCGCAGACCGCCCACTGGAACGTGGATCGTCGCAGCCGTCATCTCGCCGACCTGGCGCTGAGCATCGCGAGCTTTGAAGACGACAACATTAACATCGCGCTCACCACGCCGCAGGGCACGCACGCCGTGCGCCTGCGCTTTAACGCCAGCCGCTACGCGCTGCGTATCCGCCAGGAGATTTGCGCCATGATGGCGCTCACGCTGGTGCGCCGCTGGCTTAACGGCCAGGACGTGACGGCAAGTCAGGGCTGGGTGCAGGTGGTCGATACGCACACGGTCTGACGACGTAACGGGGCGCCTGCGCATGGCGGGCGCCCGTAATTTCCTGAACAGGTTAGTTTTCTGCTCTCACCGCTGTCCGTACTTATCTGTCATTCCCTTGTTTCTTTTTGGCGCACGCGCTTTCCATTCAGCGTCATTCCCTGTCTTTTTTGGATTAAATCGAAAATAAACGCGCACAGAACGAAAATTAATCGTGACACGATGCGCATTTATTTTCGATTGTCATATTTCTGTAACATTTTGTGCGACGTTTCACAGCATAAATAATCCATTTTGCCTACTATCACGCTCGCAAAGGAAACATAAGTAAAACGAATAGATATAAACCTCATCAGCAGGAGACAGAGATGTTAAGTATTTTTAAACCCGCCCCGCATCGCGCAAGGCTGCCTGACGGCGAGATAGATCCGCTCTATCGTCGCCTGCGCTGGCAGATTTTTATGGGGATTTTCTTCGGCTATGCCGCTTACTATCTGGTGCGTAAAAACTTTGCCCTCGCGATGCCGTATCTGGTGGAGCAGGGCTTCTCGCGCGGCGATCTCGGTTTTGCGCTTTCGGGCATTTCCATCGCTTATGGATTCTCGAAATTCATCATGGGTTCGGTCTCTGACCGCTCAAATCCGCGCGTCTTTCTGCCCGCGGGCCTTATCCTGGCGGCGGCGGTGATGCTGTTTATGGGCTTCGTTCCCTGGGCGACGTCGAGCATTATGGTGATGTTTGTGCTGCTGTTCCTGTGCGGCTGGTTCCAGGGCATGGGATGGCCGCCGTGTGGACGCACGATGGTGCACTGGTGGTCGCAGAAGGAGCGCGGCAGGATTGTCTCCGTGTGGAACTGCGCCCATAACGTGGGCGGCGGTATTCCGCCGCTGCTGTTCCTGCTCGGCATGGCATGGTTCAACGACTGGCACGCCGCGCTCTATATGCCCGCGTTCGCGGCGATTCTGGTGGCGATTATCGCCTTCGCCCTGATGCGCGATACGCCGCAGTCCTGCGGTCTGCCGCCCATCGAAGCGTACAAAAACGACTACCCGGACGACTATAACGAGAAGCACGAAGAAGAGCTGACCGCAAAGCAGATCTTCATGCAATACGTGCTGCCGAATAAGCTGCTGTGGTACATCGCCATCGCGAACGTTTTCGTTTACCTGCTGCGCTACGGCATCCTCGACTGGTCGCCGACTTACTTAAAAGAGGTTAAGCATTTCGCGCTGGATAAATCTTCGTGGGCATATTTCTTCTATGAATACGCTGGCATCCCCGGCACGCTGATTTGCGGATGGATGTCGGACAAGGTTTTCCGCGGCAACCGCGGCGCGACGGGCGTGTTCTTTATGACGCTGGTGACTATTGCCACTATCGTTTACTGGCTCAACCCGCCGGGCAACCCAAACATTGATATGGCTTGCATGATTGTCATCGGCTTCCTGATTTACGGCCCGGTAATGCTGATTGGTCTGCATGCGCTGGAACTGGCACCGAAAAAAGCGGCGGGCACCGCGGCGGGCTTCACCGGCCTGTTCGGCTACCTCGGCGGCTCGGTGGCGGCGAGCGCTATCGTCGGCTACACCGTTGATTTCTTCGGCTGGGATGGCGGCTTTATGGTGATGATTGGCGGCAGCATTCTGGCGGTATTACTGCTGATTATCGTGATGGTCGGTGAGCATAAACACCACCATGCAACGCTTGCGAAACGCGGATAAGGAACACCCATGAAACTGAAAATGACGCTGGCGGCACTGGCGATTGGCGTAATGTCGGCAAGCGCGCTGGCGGCGGATAAACTGGTGATCGCGCATCGCGGCGCCAGCGGCTATCTGCCGGAGCATACGCTGCCTGCCAAAGCGATGGCCTATGCGCAGGGCGCGGATTACCTTGAGCAGGATCTGGTGATGACCAAAGATGACCAGCTGGTGGTGCTGCATGACCACTACCTGGATCGCGTCACCGACGTGGCGGAGCGCTTCCCGGACCGCGCGCGTAAAGATGGTCGTTACTACGCGATAGATTTCACGCTCGCGGAGATCAAATCGCTGAAATTCAGCGAAGGCTTCGAGCTGGAAAACGGCAAAAAGGTGCAGACATTCCCCGGCCGCTTCCCGATGGGCAAATCCGATTTCCGGGTGCATACCTTTGAAGAAGAGATCGAGTTTGTGCAGGGGCTGAACCACTCCACCGGAAAAAACATCGGTATCTACCCGGAGATCAAAGCGCCGTGGTTCCACCATCAGGAGGGGAAAGACATCGCCCTTAAAGTGCTGGAAACCCTGAAAAAATATGGCTACACCACGAAGCAGGATAAGGTCTATCTGCAATGTTTCGATGCCAACGAGCTTAAGCGCATTAAAAATGAGCTGGAGCCGAAGCTGGGAATGGATCTAAAGCTGGTGCAGCTTATCGCTTACACCGACTGGAACGAAACCCAGGAGAAACAGGCCGATGGCAAATGGGTAAACTATCGCTATGACTGGATGTTTAAACCGGGTGCCATGAAGCAGATTGCGCAGTACGCCGACGGCATCGGGCCGGATTACCATATGCTGGTGGCAGAAGGCTCGACCAAAGACCACGTGACGCTAACCGATATGGCGAAAGAAGCGCACGCCAGCCATTTGCAGGTGCACCCGTATACGGTGCGCGCCGACCAGTTGCCGGTATACGCCACGGATGTGAATCAGCTTTATGACGTGCTGTATAACAAGGCGGAAGTGGACGGGCTGTTTACCGATTTCCCGGATAAAGCGGTGAGTTTTTTGAAAGATAATCGCTGATATTGTCGGGTGGCGGTTTCGCCTGATCCGGCCCGGTAGTATGGTTTGCCTGGCCGGGTAAGCGTCGCGCCACCCGACAATACGGCGTTGTTACATCTCAATCTCAATATCGCCCTGCGGTTTACAGCAGCAGGGCAGAATCTCGCCTTCCTGAATAAACGCCAGCGGTTTTGTCAGCCACTGCACCTGACCTGCGACCAGCTTGCAGCGGCACGAGCCGCAATAGCCTTCGCGGCACTGGTACTCTACCGTCACCGCGTGTGACTCCAGCGCCGCCAGCAGGGAAGGGTGCTCGTCCGGGCACGACAGCTCGGTGCCCGTCACGCGAAGCGTAATACGACCCATATCAGAGCTGGAAGCTGCTCAGATCGTCATGGTCGATTTCAGAATCGATCTGGCCGACCAGATAAGAGCTCACTTCCACTTCCTGCGGCGCTACCTGCACGTTATCAGACACCAGCCAGGTGTTGATCCACGGAATCGGGTTGGAGCGGGTTTTGAACGGCAGATCCAGACCAACAGCCTGCATACGGATGTTGGTGATGTACTCAACGTACTGGCACAGAATATCTTTATTCAGGCCGATCATGGAGCCGCCCTGGAACAGGTATTCCGCCCACTCTTTCTCCTGCTGCGCCGCCAGCACGAACAGGTCATAGCACTCCTGTTTACACTCTTCAGCAATCGCGGCCATTTCCGGATCGTCTTCGCCGCTGCGCATCAGGTTCAGCATGTGCTGGGTGCCGGTCAGGTGCAGCGCTTCGTCGCGGGCAATCAGGCGGATGATTTTCGCGTTGCCTTCCATCAGTTCGCGCTCGGCGAAGGCGAAAGAGCAGGCGAAGCTGACGTAGAAGCGAATCGCTTCCAGCGCGTTGACGCTCATCAGGCACAGGTAGAGCTTTTTCTTAAGCTCGTGCAGGTTCACGGTCACGGTTTTGCCGTTGACGCTGTGAGTGCCTTCGCCCAGCAGGTGCCAGTAGCTGGTCATCTCGATCAGATCGTCGTAGTAATGCGAGATGCCTTCGGCGCGCTTTAAGATCTGCTCGTTGGTGACGATGTCGTCAAACACCACCGCCGGATCGTTGACGATATTGCGGATGATGTGGGTGTAAGAGCGCGAGTGGATGGTCTCGGAAAACGCCCAGGTTTCGACCCAGGTTTCCAGCTCCGGGATGGAGATCAGCGGCAGCAGCGCCACGTTCGGGCTGCGGCCCTGGATGGAATCAAGCAGCGTCTGGTATTTCAGGTTGCTGATGAAAATATGTTTTTCATGCTCCGGCAGCGCCTGGAAATCGATGCGGTCGCGGGAAACGTCCACTTCTTCAGGACGCCAGAAGAATGACAGCTGCTTTTCGATAAGCTTTTCGAAAATTTCATATTTTTGCTGATCGTAACGCGCCACGTTGACCGGTTGGCCAAAAAACATGGGTTCAAGAAGCTGGTCGTTTTTCGTCTGTGAAAATGTGGTGTAGGCCATGACGTAGATCCTGTCTGCAAACAATATCGGCTGTTGACGGTGGGTGCGCTTCGCTTACCCACCCTACGGCCAACGGTTCGGCTGTTAACGGTTCGGCTGTAATTGGTGGGTTGCGCTTCGCGTACCCGCCCTACGGCCTTAACAACAAGAGGGCGGGTTTCCCCGCCCTGCGTTTTAGATTTTACATGCGCCGCTTTCGCAGCCGTCATCCTGAATGGATGGCGCCAGGTCGTCCTGGGCATCTTCCGCGCCATCGCGGGTGTTCTGATAATACAGCGTCTTCACACCGAGCTTATAGGCGGTGAGCAGGTCTTTCAGCAACTGCTGCATCGGCACTTTTCCTGACGGGAAGCGCGTCGGATCGTAGTTGGTGTTGGCAGAAATCGACTGGTCGATAAATTTCTGCATGATGCCCACCAACTGCAGATAGCCGTCGTTACCCGGCATTTCCCACAGCAGCTCATACTGATCTTTCAGCTGTTCGTAGTCCGGCACCACCTGACGCAGGATACCGTCTTTCGACGCCTTGATGCTGATGTGGCCGCGCGGCGGCTCAATGCCGTTGGTGGCGTTAGAGATCTGCGAAGAGGTCTCGGACGGCATCAGCGCGGACAGCGTGGAGTTACGCAGGCCGTGCGTCTTGATGGATTCGCGCAGGCTTTCCCAGTCGTAATGCAGCGGCTCGCTGGCGATCGCGTCCAGGTCTTTCTTGTAAGTGTCGATTGGCAGAATGCCTTTGCTGTAGGTGGTTTCATTGAACCACGGGCACGCGCCTTGCTCTTTCGCCAGTTCGTTAGAGGCTTTCAGCAGGTAGTACTGAATCGCTTCGAACGTTTTGTGCGTCAGGTTGTTGGCGCTGCCGTCGGAGTAACGCACGCCGTGCTTCGCGAGATAGTAAGCGAAGTTAATCACGCCGATGCCGAGAGTACGACGGCCCATCGCGCCGCGTTTAGCCGCCGGAATCGGGTAATCCTGGTAATCCAGCAGGGCGTCCAGCGCACGAACTGCCAGCGTAGAAAGCTCTTCCAGCTCGTCCAGGCTCTCAATAGCGCCCAGGTTGAAAGCAGACAGGGTGCAGAGCGCGATTTCACCGTTTTCGTCGTTTACATCATCCAGCGGTTTGGTCGGCAGCGCGATTTCCAGGCACAGGTTAGACTGACGCACCGGCGCGACAACCGGATCGAACGGGCTGTGGGTGTTGCAGTGATCCACGTTCTGGATGTAGATACGGCCGGTAGAGGCGCGCTCCTGCATCATCAGCGAGAACAGCTCAGACGCTTTAATGCGCTGTTTGCGGATGCTCTCGTCCTGTTCATAACGGGTGTACAGGCGTTCGAACTCGTCCTGATCGGCGAAGAACGCGTCATACAGGCCCGGCACGTCGGACGGGCTGAACAGCGTGATGTCTTCGCCTTTCAGCAGGCGCTGGTACATCAGCTTGTTGATCTGTACGCCGTAGTCCATGTGACGCACGCGGTTCGCTTCGGTACCACGGTTGTTTTTCAGCACCAGCAGGCTTTCGACTTCCAGATGCCACATCGGGTAGAAGAGGGTGGCCGCGCCGCCGCGAACGCCGCCCTGCGAGCAGGATTTCACGGCCGTCTGGAAATGTTTGTAGAACGGAATGCAACCGGTGTGGAACGCTTCGCCGCCGCGGATCGGGCTGCCGAGCGCACGGATGCGGCCCGCGTTGATGCCGATACCGGCGCGCTGGGAAACGTATTTCACGATGGCGCTGGAGGTGGCGTTGATGGAATCCAGGCTGTCGCCGCACTCGATCAGTACGCAGGAGCTGAACTGACGGGTCGGGGTACGCACACCGGACATGATCGGCGTCGGCAGCGAAATTTTAAACGTGGAGACCGCATCGTAGAAACGCTTCACGTAATCCAGACGGGTTTCGCGCGGGTAGTTAGAGAACAGGCACGCCGCCACGAGAATGTAGAGGAACTGCGCGCTTTCGTAGATCTCACCGGTAACGCGGTTCTGGACCAGGTATTTCCCTTCGAGCTGCTTCACGGCGGCGTAGGAGAAGTTCATATCGCGCCAGTGGTCGATAAAACCGTCCATCTGCGCAAACTCGTCTTCGCTGTAATCCTGCAGCAGGTGGTGGTCATATTTACCCAGCTCCACCATCTTCACTACATGGTCGTACAGTTTCGGCGGCTCGAACTGACCGTAGGCTTTTTTGCGCAGGTGGAAAATCGCCAGGCGCGCGGCCAGGTATTGATAGTCCGGCGCGTCGCGGGAAATAAGATCCGCCGCCGCCTTGATGATGGTTTCATGAATATCGGAGGTTTTGATGCCGTCGTAGAACTGAATGTGAGAACGCAGCTCTACCTGGGAGATGGAGACGTTATGCAGACCTTCCGCAGCCCAGTCCAGAACACGATGAATTTTATCCAGGTTAATGCGTTCCTGGCTGCCATCTCGTTTTGTTACCAGCAGACTCTGATTCATGGGTAATACCTGTCCGTGAAATCCGTGAAATAGAAATATCCCCCGCTTATCCACAAGTGACTAACTCTGTGGATAAATACTATATATAGGGGGTTTGAGATAAGTGAAACGCTATATGGTGAGTATTCTAGTCCGGATTCTTTTGAGAACAAGCCTTGATTTCGGTGTTAATTTGCGGTTGCAAAATCTCGAAATTAAGTAAGTCCTCATCACATAAGGCCTTGAGGGCTTGTCAAGGCGGCAGGAAAAAAAATGAAAATTTGATCGAACGCTGATTTCCTGGTCAGGAAAGAAATGGCGCAACAGAACGTTGCGCAATTTTTAATACGAAAAGCTTCTGACAGGACGGTTTTCAGACAGGTTTTTTAGCCTGTGTATGCAACATATAGTTAACATCAACGCCCGGCGCGAGCTTAAAGCGGTTGGTCAGCGGATTATAGTGCAGACCGATGATATGACGCTCTTCCAGCGGGGTTTCATCCACCCAGGCCAGCAGTTCGGAAGGGCGAATGAATTTTTTGGCATCGTGCGTGCCTTTGGGCACCATGCGCAGCACATATTCTGCGCCTACCACCGCCATCAGCCAGGCTTTGGCGTTGCGGTTAAGCGTGGAGAAAAAGACGTGGCCGCCGGGCTTTACGAGTTGAGCGCAGGCCTGCACCACCGAGCGCGGGTCCGGCACGTGTTCGAGCATCTCCATGCAGGTCACGACGTCATAGGCACCGGCATGCTGCGCGGCGTGTTCTTCCACGGTCTGCTGAACATAGTTAAGCTCAACGCCGCTTTCCAGCGCGTGCAGACGCGCCACCGCCAGCGGCTCCGCGCCCATGTCGAGCCCCGTGACGTTCGCCCCTTCGCGCGCCATACTCTCTGAGAGAATGCCGCCGCCGCAGCCGACATCCAGCACTTTTTTCCCGAACAGGCCACCGGCGCGTTCGGCGATATAGCCAAGACGCAGCGGGTTAATGCGATGCAGCGGTTTAAATTCCCCTTCAGTGTCCCACCAGCGCGAAGCGACAGCTTCAAATTTGGCGATTTCTTCTAAGTCTACGTTGTGCGCAACGGGCGGTTTTTCAGCATTCATGGACGCCTTTACTCCTTTCTTCGCAAGAGCGTCGAGTATAACAGGCGTTAGTAGGGAATAAAGCGGCCTGACGGGGCTATTCGGTTTACCGAACAGGCCGCGGCTGTGTTATAATTTGCGACCTTTGAATCCGGGACACAGTAGAGGGATAACGGTCAGATGAGCGACCTTGCCAGAGAAATTACACCGGTCAACATTGAGGAAGAGTTAAAGAACTCCTATCTGGATTACGCGATGTCGGTTATTGTCGGCCGCGCGCTTCCGGATGTCCGAGATGGCCTCAAACCGGTACACCGTCGCGTACTTTACGCCATGAACGTGTTGGGCAATGACTGGAATAAAGCCTACAAAAAATCCGCCCGTGTCGTTGGTGACGTAATCGGTAAATACCATCCCCACGGTGATTCCGCCGTCTACGATACCATTGTACGTATGGCTCAGCCGTTCTCGCTGCGCTATACGCTGGTGGATGGTCAGGGCAACTTCGGTTCTATCGACGGCGACTCCGCCGCGGCGATGCGTTATACGGAAATCCGTCTGGCGAAAATTGCCCATGAACTGATGGCCGACCTCGACAAAGAAACCGTTGATTTTGTCGATAACTATGACGGCACGGAAAAGATCCCGGACGTCATGCCGACCAAAATCCCGAATCTGCTGGTAAACGGGGCTTCCGGTATCGCGGTCGGGATGGCGACCAACATTCCGCCGCATAACCTGACGGAAGTGATCAACGGCTGCCTCGCCTATATCGATGATGAAGATATCAGCATCGAAGGGCTGATGGAGCACATCCCCGGCCCGGATTTCCCGACTGCCGCCATCATCAATGGCCGTCGCGGCATTGAAGAGGCGTACCGCACCGGGCGCGGCAAAATCTACATTCGCGCGCGCGCGGAAGTCGAAGTCGATCCGAAAAATGGCCGCGAAACCATTATCGTGCATGAAATTCCGTATCAGGTGAACAAAGCGCGCCTGATCGAGAAAATCGCCGAACTGGTGAAAGAGAAACGCGTCGAAGGCATCAGCGCGCTGCGCGACGAGTCTGACAAAGACGGTATGCGCATTGTTATTGAGATCAAACGCGACGCCGTGGGCGAAGTGGTGCTCAATAATCTCTATTCCCAGACGCAGCTGCAGGTGTCTTTCGGTATCAACATGGTCGCGCTGCACCACGGTCAGCCGAAGATCATGACGCTGAAAGAGATTCTGGCGGCGTTTGTTCGCCACCGTCGTGAAGTCGTGACCCGCCGCACCATCTTCGAACTGCGTAAAGCCCGCGAGCGCGCGCATATCTTAGAAGGTCTGGCGATTGCGCTGGCCAATATCGATCCTATTATCGAACTGATTCGCCGCGCGCCGACCCCATCGGAAGCGAAAGCGGGCCTCATCGCGCAGGCGTGGGAGCTTGGCACCGTTTCTGCGATGCTGGAGCGCGCCGGTGATGACGCCGCGCGTCCGGAGTGGCTGGAGCCGGAGTTCGGTATTCGCGATGGCAAATACTGGCTGACCGAGCAACAGGCGCAGGCGATCCTCGATCTGCGTCTGCAAAAGCTCACCGGCCTTGAGCATGAAAAACTGCTCGACGAGTATAAAGAGCTGCTGGAGCAAATCGCAGAGCTGCTGCATATCCTCGGCAGCGCTGACCGCCTGATGGAAGTGATCCGCGAAGAGCTGGAGCTTATCCGCGACCAGTTCGGCGACGAGCGCCGCACTGAAATCACCGCCAACAGCGCCGATATCAACATCGAAGATTTGATAAACCAGGAAGATGTGGTGGTCACCCTGTCTCACCAGGGCTATGTGAAATATCAGCCGCTGACGGATTACGAAGCGCAGCGCCGCGGCGGTAAAGGCAAATCCGCCGCACGTATTAAAGAAGAAGACTTTATCGACCGCCTGCTGGTGGCCAACACCCACGATACGATCCTCTGCTTCTCCAGCCGTGGCCGTCTCTACTGGATGAAAGTCTACCAGTTGCCGGAAGCGAGCCGTGGCGCGCGTGGACGTCCTATCGTCAACCTGCTGCCGCTGGAAGCGAACGAGCGTATCACCGCGATTCTGCCGGTACGCGAGTACGAAGAAGGCGTTAACGTCTTTATGGCGACCGCAAGCGGCACCGTGAAGAAAACGGCGCTGACCGAGTTCAGCCGTCCGCGTACCGCCGGTATCATCGCGGTGAACCTGAACGAAGGCGATGAGCTTATCGGCGTCGACCTGACCGCAGGCAAAGACGAAGTGATGCTGTTCTCCGCGCAGGGTAAAGTGGTGCGCTTTAAAGAAGACGCGGTGCGTCCGATGGGCCGTACCGCCACCGGCGTGCGCGGTATTCGCCTCGGCGAAGGCGACAGCGTCGTGTCGCTTATCGTGCCGCGTGGCGAAGGCGCTATCCTGACCGCCACCCAGAACGGTTACGGCAAGCGTACCGCGGTGGAAGAGTACCCGACCAAGTCGCGCGCGACGAAAGGGGTTATCTCCATCAAGGTGACCGATCGCAACGGGCCGGTGGTCGGCGCGGTGCAGGTCGATGACGCTGACCAAATCATGATGATCACCGATGCCGGTACGCTTGTGCGTACGCGCGTGTCGGAAATCAGCGTGGTAGGCCGTAACACTCAGGGCGTTATCCTCATCCGCACCGCGGAAGATGAAAACGTGGTGGGTCTGCAGCGTGTCGCCGAGCCGGTGGATGACGAAGAGCTTGACTCCATCGACGGCAGCGTGGCGGAAGGCGATGACGACATTGCGCCGGAAACCGACGTCGACGACGATGCGGCGGACGACGCAGACGAGTAATCGTCGCGCGGCTTTCGCACACCGTGTTTTGCCTTATGAAAGGGCCGGTCTGACCGGCCCTTTCTTTTTGCGGCGCAGGCTGCTCTGAATATCGCCGGATAAGCGCGTTGCCGTTGCGGCACCGGGGTTTTGCGGCTACCTTAACGGCATTCCTTTTTCTTACCTCACGGCTGGCTGGTGCCCCCTTGAAATACTTCGTCTCTTTCCGCTCGACGCTCAAAGTGTCTCGCTATCTTTTCCGGGCGCTGGCGCTGCTGCTCTGGCTGCTTATCGCCCTGTTTTCGGTGTTTTACATCGTAAGCGCGCTGCATGTGAAAGAGTCAGAAATTCGTCAGGAATTTAACCTGAGTTACGATCAGGCACAGCGCTATATTCAGCGCACGTCTGATGTGATGAAAGAGCTGAAGTATGTGGCTGAAAACCGGCTGGAAAATATCGATGCGCTGATGAAAAGCGGGCGTGGGCAAAATGATGCGCTGAACGCGCCGTCGTTTGTGCCGCTGTTTTCCGATTCCGACTGTAACTCGCTCGGGACGAGCTGGCGCGGCTCGTTGCAATCACTCTCCTGGTTTTTGCGCTACTGGCACGATAACTTCTCCGCCGCTTATGATTTAAACCGCGTGTTTCTGATAGGCTCCGATAACCTCTGCATGGCGGATTTTGGTCTGCGTGAGATCCCGCTTGAGCGCGACAAAACCCTGCAGGCGCTGCATGAGCGGATCATTAAATATCGCAACGCGCCGCAGGACGAACGTAGCAACAGCTTGTTTTGGGTATCGGCTGGCCAGCGTCCTGGTATCGGTAATTTCTATTCGCTGACGCCAGTCTACCTGGCGAACCGCCTGCAAGGGTTGCTGGGTATTGAGCAGACCATCCGCATTGAAAATTTCTTTACGCCCGGCAGTATGCCAATGGGTGTGACGATTCTCGATGAAAACGATCGGCCGCTCTTTTCGCTTACCGGTTCGGAAACCAACCTTGAGCCGAATGGCGAGTGGGAGCAGGAGCGCGCGTGGTTTGGCTATACGTCTGGCTTTAAGCAGCTGATTCTGAAAAAAAGCCTGCCGCCGTCGTCGCTCAGCATTGTCTATTCCGTGCCGGTCGATCTGGTGCTGGAGCGCATCCGGATGCTTATCCTCAACGCCGTACTGCTGAATGTGCTGGTGGGGATTGTGCTGTTTACGCTGGCGCGCATGTATGAGCGGCGCATCTTTATTCCGGCGGAAAACGACGCCCAGCGTCTGGAAGAACATGAGCAGTTCAACCGTAAAATCGTTGCCTCCGCGCCGGTCGGGATCTGTATTCTGCGCACCCAGGACGGCACCAATATTATCTCCAACGAGCTGGCGCATAACTATCTGAACATGCTGACGCATGAAGACCGCCAGCGGCTCACGCAGATTATCTGCGGCCAGCAAGTGAATTTCGTCGACGTGCTCACCAGCAACAACACCAACCTGCAAATCAGCTTCGTGCATTCGCGCTATCGCAATGAAAACGTGGCGATCTGCGTGCTGGTGGATGTCTCGGCGCGCGTCAAAATGGAAGAGTCGCTGCAGGAGATGGCCCAGGCGGCCGAGCAGGCGAGCCAGTCGAAATCGATGTTCCTGGCGACCGTCAGCCACGAGCTGCGCACGCCGCTCTACGGGATTATCGGTAACCTCGATCTTCTGCAAACGCAGGAGCTGCCGAAAGGCGTCGATCGTCTGGTGACGGCGATGCATAACTCTTCAAGCCTGCTGCTGAAAATCATCAGCGATATTCTCGATTTCTCGAAAATCGAATCGGAACAGCTCAAAATCGAGCCGCGCGAGTTTTCACCGCGCGAAGTGATGAGCCATATCACCGCTAACTATCAGCCGCTGGTGGTGCGTAAACAGCTCGGCCTCTACTGCTTTATCGAGCCAGACGTGCCGATGTCGCTGCTGGGCGACCCGATGCGACTGCAACAGGTGATCTCCAACCTGCTGAGCAACGCCATTAAATTCACCGACATCGGCTGCATTATTCTGCATGTCGGTACTCAGGGCGATTATCTCTGCTTCCGCGTGCGCGACACCGGTGTTGGCATTCCGGCGAAAGAGGTCGTGCGGCTCTTCGATCCGTTCTTCCAGGTGGGAACCGGCGTGCAGCGCAACTTCCAGGGAACGGGGCTTGGGCTCGCTATCTGCGAAAAACTCATCAACATGATGGATGGCGATATTTCGGTCGATACCGAGCCGGGTATGGGCAGTCAGTTTACCATCCGCATTCCGCTCTGGCAGGCGCAGCTGCCGCCGAAGCCCAACGTCGACGGGCTTTCCAATAAGCGCTGCTGGCTGGCGGTACGCAACGCGTCGCTGTGCGAATATTTGCAGGGCCTGCTCTCTCGCAACAATATCCGCGTACAAAATCATCACGGCGAAACGCCGGATAAAGACGATATCCTGATTACCGACGATGAAAACTGCGTCGAGTGGCAGGGCAGAGGGGTTATCTTCTTCTGCCGCCGCCATATCGGAATGCCGGTGGAGCGCAGTCCGGGCGTCTGGATGCACAGCGTCGCCGCACCGCATGAAATTCTGACGCTGCTGGGGCGTATCTACAGCATTAATGTCGACGTGCCGGGCAGCGAGCCTGTACTGCCTGCGTCCTCCACCAGCGCCGAACAGAACGAAGATATGATGATTCTGGTGGTGGATGACCATCCAATCAACCGCCGACTGCTGGCCGATCAGCTCGGTACGCTGGGCTATCAGTGCCGTACCGCGAATGACGGCGTGGACGCGCTCAATGTGCTCAGCAAAAACCATATCGATATCGTATTAAGCGACGTCAACATGCCGAACATGGACGGTTACCGCCTGACGCAGCGTATTCGCGAGCTTGGCATGACGCTGCCGGTTGTGGGCGTGACCGCTAACGCGCTGGCGGAAGAGAAGCAGCGCTGCCTGGAATCCGGGATGGACAGCTGTCTGTCTAAACCAGTGACGCTGGATGTGCTGAAGCAGACGCTGGCGGTGTATGCCGACCGGGTTCGCAAGACGCGCGGTTAATCGTAACGCGCGCCCTCATGCATGAGCGGCGCGCGATGGTTTACCCGTGTGATAATTAAAACCCATAGCGCGTCATCATTAGCGGCATTGATTGATTGTGTAAAAATGGCAGGAAAAGCAGGGCGGGAGACGGCGGTGTGTCCCTGCCCGGCGGGCAGGGACAGCAGGAATTACTCTTTATCCGCAGGCGTCAGGCTTACGGAAGAGAGGTAGTTCAGCAGCGCGATATCGTTATCCACGCCAAGCTTCATCATCGCCGATTTCTTCTGGCTACTGATGGTTTTAATACTGCGGTTCAGCTTCTTGGCGATTTCTGTCACCAGGAAACCTTCGGCAAACAGACGCAGCACTTCGCTCTCTTTCGGCGACAGGCGTTTATCGCCATAGCCGCCTGCGCTGATCTTCTCAAGCAGACGGGAGACGCTTTCCGGGGTAAATTTTTTGCCTTTTTGCAGCGCAGCCAGCGCTTTCGGCAGATCGGTCGGCGCGCCTTGCTTAAGAACAATCCCTTCGATATCGAGATCTAACACGGCGCTCAGAATGGCCGGGTTATTGTTCATCGTCAGCACGATAATAGATAAGGTCGGGAAATGACGCTTAATGTATTTAATAAGCGTAATGCCGTCGCCGTATTTATCGCCCGGCATGGAGAGGTCGGTGATAAGGACATGCGCGTCCAGCTTCGGCAAATTGTTAATTAATGCTGTGGAATCTTCGAACTCACCGACAACATTCACCCACTCGATTTGTTCAAGAGATTTGCGAATGCCGAACAGAACAATCGGATGGTCATCGGCAATAATTACGTTCATATTGTTCATGTATTAGGCTACCTTGCTACAGCAGGCTCTTGACGTAAACGTCAATGTCGCTGATATATTTTTCTATGGCTGTGGCATCCTTCTCGCGAATAAGATGCTCCAGTGTTTCACATAACTGTTTGCCGGGAACCAGATTCAGCATAGCGAACACCCCCTTCAGGCGGTGCGCCGTCTGCGCCAGCGCAGCAAAATCGCCGGCGGACGATTCAGTATACAATCTCTGAACATCATCCGGTACCGTATCGACGAACAGCGCATAATAGCCGCTGGCATGAAGCTGCGCATTTTCATCGCCGCCCATTGGAGATTCAGGAATATCTTCCTGCGCCAGTTGCTCTTCAATTAGTTGTAGCACTGCTTCCTGCATTGCGTGACTAATATTAAAGTTGACGCGCAGCTGTCCTGGTCCGATGCGTCGTACGCCGGCCTCATCATCGCTTAAAAGCAGGCCGTTGGCAGTAAGATTAGACGGATTATCAGTCAAAAATATATCGTACTCTTGACTTGATAATCTTTCGTCCGGCGTAATGCAGGACGCGCCCCACTGTTCGAGCTGGCGCACCACCACATTACGAACTTCGTTCGACGTAATATCGATCATCGCGATAACGTCATCCAGCAGCCGCTCGTCGCTCTCTTCGGTCTCCAGCGGCTCCACCGGCATCGTCACGTGCAGCGAATAGCGCGTACCCAGCTCTTTGCGGGCTTTGATATTCAGATGACCGCCGAGGCGGCGCGCCAGCTGGTTGCACAGATAGAAGGTGAGGCCGTTAGCTTTGCCGAACTGATCGTTAGAGGTGTCGTTCAGGAACGGGAAGTGCAGGTTATCGATTTCGCTGTTGCTGATGCCTTCGCCGGTATCCAGCACGCGGAACAGCAGACGCTCGCGCGCGCCTTCTTCCGCCATAATCTCAAGCGTAATCTTGCCAATCTGCGTGGTGGTGACGGAGTAGTGCAGCAGCATCAGCAGCACTTTACGCAGCGCCTCGCGATCGCCGTGGCGCTCTTCATTAGCGGCAAGCTGGTTATTAATCAGCAGTTGTAACCCCTTACGCTTGATGACCGGCAGCACTTCCGGGACCACTTCGTCAATCAGCTCCTGAATGGTGAAGTCGGTAGGCGTCGGGCGCCAGAAATCCGCCTCCAGCTGATTCACCAGCTGAATTTCATCCACCAGGCGCGCGATGCGCTCGGCCTGTTCGGCGAGCACCTGGCTTTCCGGTGCTTCAATCAGCGCCGCCTGGTGTGCCAGCTGTTGCGTCGGCTCTTTCAGCGCCGCGCCGATATTCTGCATAAACGCCGAGCGGCCCTGCTGGTTTTTCTCATACAGACGCTGCGCCTGCTTAAGCTTTTTGTTCACCAGAATTTCACGATCCTGATCGCGAATAATGAAAATCTGAGTGCGCGGCACCACCTGGCTTCGGAACAACCGGATCTCATAGAGCTCGTTATTGACTGTCGCCTGAATAATGCCCTGATGCTGATCCGCCATTGACGTGATGTTTTGCAGATTCAGGTGCGGCAGCAGGTGGTCGGCGATTTTGTTGCTCATGATAGTGCGGCTGGATTCCTGGTCGTGCACCAGTAACCCCAGCGGCAGCACGCTCAAAATCTCTTCGTTCAGCGCACGCAGCATTTGCAGCTCAGCATTATTCGCGCTGTTGGTAACGGCCTCCACCGGGCGACTCGGCTGGTGGCGGAAGGTGGTATAACCAAACAGCGCCAGCGCCAGCAGGCCGATGTTGAGCAGCAGCGGCAGCAGGATATTTTGCAGCGTTTCCATCAGCAGAGAGCCGAACGGCACTTCCCAGATGATGCGCAGCTGTGTGCTGGTCAGCGCGGACGAGATCTCAATGCGGTTGCTGTTGAAATTAATAGTGACGCTGTCCGGATCGTCTTTATTCTGCCCTGTAAGCGCGTTCTGGCTGCTGTCTGGCTCAAGGCGGAAGCTCTCAAGCGGCATGCCAGGCGGGATCAGATCGTTAATCGGCACGTCGAACGCAACCACCGTCGCCAGATGGCCCGGCTGGTTAAACGTGGTGCGCAGGGTGAAATAGTAACCGTTCTGCCAGGCGAGTTTGCGCAACGGAGAGAAGCTCTCGCGCTCATCCAGCGCGTTCGCCTGCTGAAGCATCTCGGCGCGGCGCGAATCGGCGATCGCGTTAATGGAATTCTCTTTAAAACCGGCGGAGAGATCTTTTAACGGCAGCGTGGAGACCAGGATCATGCTGTTGTCCTGGCCATTGAGATAATACATCGACCACGGCGCGCCTTCCGCGCCCCACAGCGTGTCGAGATAACTTGAAATCCGCTGCGTCATATCGAGCGTCGAACTGTCGTGCGAGCCGAAAATCAGCGCTTCGGTTTTGCGGTGCGGCTTCTCCAGATAATAGACATCCTGACGCAGACGCGTTTCCTGTAAGCCTTCGCCGTTCTGGCCTGCGGCGCTGGCACCAATGTTGTCATAAATCTGCCAGGTGGCGTAGCGGTAGGTATCCACCCGTTTATGCAGCGCGTGGGAGATATCGACTATCTGGTAGCTCTTGTCTTTCAGCCAGGCGTTGACGGCGCTCTGGACCATCACGCCCATCGTCACCAGCAACACCACAATCAGTAAAAGGAAGAAACGGGTAATACTGCCCGGCATAAGGGAAAATTTATTGGGGATCATTGCGTCTGGCTGACTCATTATTGTGCGTAATCCACCGGCCTGCGCCGTGTAAAGAAAAGAGAACCGTGCTGCGCCGGCGGCAGCTATCCATTTTTTTGCCTTTTGTCCTGCAACGTCGCGGTGAAACCAGCGCGCGACGCCCGTAGCACAGGGCTTATCGGGGCGAGAACCGTCTTCTTTAACAGTATCGCAAACAATGAAGTATAAAGCGAAACGTATGATTTACCAGATGGTGAGAACGGTCTGAAACTGCGGCATACGTGGCTTTCGACCGCGTCAGGACGGTGCCCTATTGAGTGAAGATAACGGGGAGGATAATTTGCTGGCGAACAAAATAACGGCAATATGATTAATTAATAGTCGTTAACTTTACGCTAATTTACCCTGAAATAGTTGAAACTGAAATTTCAGGCAAAAAAATGCCGGATGCGAGCATCCGGCGGTAATAGGGGTAAAACGAACATTCAGATCTGAATGACGGTAATAAATAAAGTTAATGATGATAGCGAGAGTTATTTTAGTGGACTCTTCTTATTTGGTTTTGGCATTCAGTGCGGTAAATAGTCTGAATGGTAATGCCATTGATTTTACTTAATTAATTGTCTTTTCTTGATAATTAGTGCGAATTTATTTAGCGATTAGTGCGGAGAAAAGTTCCCTTCTATTAATAATTTCTTACATTTTGTAGGCATTATGAAACACCTAAAAAGTTTTCGTATCATATTCCTGTTGGATTATTCGGCTCCGGTTTCGGACAATGGATTTGCCCGCTAGTTCCCTGAATTAGTGAGCAGTGGCAATAATAATATAAAGGCATATAACAGAGGGTTAATATAATGAAAGTTAAAGTTCTCTCCCTGCTGGTCCCGGCTCTGCTGGTTGCAGGCAGCGTAAATGCGGCAGAAATCTATAATAAAGACGGCAACAAATTAGATCTGTTCGGTAAAGTTGACGCTGAGCATTACTTCTCTGACGACAAAGGCGCTGACGGCGACCAGACTTACATGCGTATCGGCTTCAAAGGCGAAACCCAGGTTAACGATCAGATCACCGGTTACGGCCAGTGGGAATATCAGATTCAGGGCAACACCGCTGAAAACGACAACCAGTCCTGGACCCGTGTGGCGTTCGCTGGCCTGAAATTCGGTGACGCAGGTTCTTTCGATTACGGTCGTAACTACGGCGTTATCTATGACGTGACCTCCTGGACCGACGTTCTGCCGGAATTCGGCGGCGACACTTACGGTGCGGACAACTTCCTGCAGTCTCGCGGCAACGGCATCGCGACCTACCGTAACACCGACTTCTTCGGTCTGGTTGACGGCCTGAACTTCGCCCTGCAGTACCAGGGTAAAAACGGCAGCGTTTCCGGTGAAAACGACGCCACTGGCGGTCGCAGCCTGCTGAAACAGAACGGCGACGGCTACGGCATGTCTCTGACCTACGATCTGGGCGAAGGCTTCAGCGTAGGCGGCGCGATGGCCACTTCCAAACGTACTGCTGACCAGAACGCCAGCAATGCTGCCCTGTTCGGTGAAGGCGACCACGCCGAAGTTTACTCCGGCGGCCTGAAATACGACGCGAACAACATTTACCTGGCAGCGCAGTACTCCCAGACCTACAACGCAACCCGTTTCGGTACCTCTAACGGCGACCGCAGCGACATCTACGGTTTTGCTGACAAAGCGCAGAACTTCGAAGTGGTAGCACAGTACCAGTTCGACTTCGGCCTGCGTCCGTCCGTGGCTTACCTGCAGTCCCGCGGTAAAGACATCGCCAACAAAACCACCGGCGAATCTTTCGGCGACCAGGATCTGCTGAAATACGTTGATGTTGGCGCGACCTACTACTTCAACAAAAACATGTCCACCTTCGTGGATTACAAAATCAACCTGCTGGATGACAACAAATTCACCCGTCAGGCTGGTATCGGCACGGATGACGTCGTAGCGGTAGGCCTGGTTTACCAGTTCTAATCCCCGACCTGATGTGCAAAAGGAGCCTGCGGGCTCCTTTTTTTATGTCTGAAGAAAATAGGGTAACCTGTCGCCGCCGTTACAGAGGAGAAACGTGTGAAATTACTGGCTTTACGAACCCTGCTGCTGACTGCTGCCTTGATGGTTGCCGGTTGTGACAACGCCCCGCAGGCGCTGGTGCTGGAAGGCAAAACGATGGGGACGTCGTGGCGCGTCAGCCTGGCGGACGTTGATACAGCGCGCGCAAGCGAACTGCGTGAGAAAATCCAGGCGCGCCTCGACGCCGACGACCGGCTCCTCTCTACCTGGAAGGACGACTCCGCGCTGATGCGCTTTAACCACGCCCGCACCACGGCGCCCTGGCCGGTCGATGAGGCGATGGCCGATATCGTTACCGAATCGCTGCGCGTTGGCGCAAAAACCGACAACGCGATGGATATTACCGTCGGGCCGCTCGTTAACCTCTGGGGCTTCGGCCCGGATAAACAGCCGATGAAAACGCCGGATCAGGCGCAGATCGACGCGGCCCGCGCGCGCACCGGCCTGTCGCACCTGAAAGTTATCAACGGTGCCGGGCAGCAGTGGCTGCAAAAAGATCTGCCCGACCTGTATGTCGACCTTTCCACCGTCGGCGAAGGTTACGCCGCGGATAATCTGGCGCGCCTGATGGAAGAAGAGGGTATCAGCCGCTATCTGGTGTCGGTGGGCGGCGCGCTCGCAAGCCGCGGCATGAACCCTGGCGGGCATCCGTGGCGTGTGGCTATCCAGAAGCCAACCGACCAGGAAAACGCCGTCCAGGCGGTGGTGGATATTAACGGCCACGGCATCAGCACCTCCGGCAGCTACCGCAACTATTATGAGCTTGACGGCAAACGCCTGTCGCATGTGATTGACCCGGCGACCGGACGGCCCATCACGCATAAGCTGGTCTCGGTGACGGTCATTTCACCGACGGCGCTGGAAGCCGACGCCTGGGACACCGGCCTGATGGTGCTCGGCCCGGAAAAAGCGAAAGCCGTGGCGCTGCGTGAGAAGCTCGCGGTCTATTTGATCACCCGCGAGGGCAACGGCTTCGCGACCTGGATGTCGCCGCAGTTCGCAAGCTTTATTGAGAAAACCGAAAATTAAAAAGCAAGAAGATGCGTTTTCACAGGCGGCTGGTCGGGCAAACTCACGCTAACCTGTAAGAAGGAGAGCGCCATGAACGTAGCAGATTTTACCAGCGAACACGCCCGCTGGCAGGCGGTGGAAAACCGCGACGCGCGTGCCGATAACGCCTTTGTGTTTGCGGTAGTAACGACCGGGATTTTCTGTCGCCCGTCGTGCCGGGCGCGCAGGCCGCTTCGCGAAAACGTGCGTTTTTACGAAGATGCCAGCGCCGCCAGCGCGGCAGGTTTTCGCCCCTGCAAACGCTGCCAGCCGACAGGGCTCACGCCGCAGGCGCAAAAAGCGCAGCGTATCGCGGCGGCCTGTCGGCTGATGGAACAGAGCGACACGCCGCTGACGCTGGCAGCACTTGCCGAAAGCGCCGCCATGAGCCCGTATCATTTTCATCGTGAATTCAAAGCGATTACCGGCATGACGCCCAAAGCCTGGCAAAATGCGCTGCGCGCGCAAAAACTCCAGGCGGCGCTGCGTGGCGGCATGAGCGTTACGGATTCGCTCTGGGAGGCCGGGTTTTCCTCCGGCAGCGCGCTCTACCGCGACGCCGACCGCGCGCTCGGCATGCGACCGCGCCAGTACCGGCGCGGCGGCGAACAGACTGCGATTCGCTACGCCATCGCGCCCTGCGAGGCGGGGTTATGTCTGGTGGCGACCAGCGATCGCGGTCTGTGCGCCGTGCTGCTGGCGGATGACGCCGCGGCGCTTGAAGCAGAACTCGCGACCATTTTCCCGCATGCGGAGCGTCTCGCGCCGGATGACACTTTCCGTGCGCAGGTGGCGCAGGTTATCGCGTGGCTCGATGCACCACAGGGCGAACTGGCGCTGCCGCTCGATTTACGCGGCACCGCGTTTCAGCTGCGCGTCTGGCAGGCGCTACAGTCAGTGCCGCCCGGCAGCACGATAAGCTATCAGGCGCTCGCGGAGCGTACCGGCAATCCGCAGGCGGTGCGCGCTGTCGCCAGCGCCTGCGCGGCCAACAAGCTCGCTATCGTGGTGCCGTGTCACCGGGTGGTGCGCCGCGACGGGGCGCTCTCCGGCTACCGCTGGGGCGCTGACCGTAAGGCGCGGCTGCTTGCTCGCGAACGTGAACAGGAGAAATAATGCTCGATCTTTTTGCCGATGCCGAACCCTGGCAGGAGCCGCTCGCCGACGGCGCGGTGGTGCTGCGCCGTTTCGCGCTCGCCTCTGCGCCCGCGCTGATGGCGGGCATTGAGGCCGTCGCGGCTCGTTCGCCGTTTCGCCATATGGTGACGCCCGGCGGTTATACCATGTCGGTCGCGATGACCAACTGCGGCGAGGTGGGCTGGAGCACCAACCAGAAAGGCTATCTTTACGCCCAGGTCGACCCGCAAACCGGCGCGCCGTGGCCCGCGATGCCGGATGCCTTTCGCACGCTGTGCGACGCAGCCGCGAGCGCGGCGGGCTATCTCGATTTCACACCGGACGCCTGTCTTATCAACCGCTACGCGCCGGGCGCGAAACTGTCGCTGCATCAGGATAAAGACGAGCCGGATCTGCGCGCGCCGATTGTGTCCGTTTCGCTTGGGCTGCCCGCCGTGTTTCAGTTCGGCGGCCTGAAACGTAACGATCCGCTGAAGCGTCTGTTGCTTGAGCATGGCGATGTGGTGGTGTGGGGCGGGCCGTCGCGGCTGTTTTATCACGGTATACAGCCGCTTAAGCCCGGCCAGCACCCGGCGACCGGGGAATATCGCTACAATCTTACCTTCCGCCAGGCGCGTGGATAAAAATAAGAATTATTCTTGATGTGACCGCAGAGCCGTTTAAACTGCTCGCTGTTTTCACAGCCTGAGTCATGTTTATTTATGGAACTTCTGCGTCTCGTCTGGCGCCAGTATCGCTGGCCGTTTTCTCTGGTGCTTGCGCTGAGCCTCGCCAGCGCGGCGCTCGGCATCGGGCTTATCGCCTTTATTAATCAGCGCCTGATTGCCACCGTCGATCTTAGCGCCTCGGTGCTGCCGGAGTTTCTCGGCCTGCTGGTGCTTTTGATGGCGGTGACGCTCGGCTCCCAACTGGCGCTGACCATGCTCGGTCACCACTTTGTTTACCGGCTGCGCGGTGAGTTTATCAAACGCATTATGGATACGCCGGTCGGGCAGATAGAAAAGCTCGGCAGCGCCACGCTGCTGGCGGGGCTGGCGAGCGATGTGCGCAATATCACCGTCGCGTTTGTGCGCCTGCCGGAGCTGGTACAGGGCGTTATTCTGACGCTCGGCAGCGCCGCCTACCTCGGCTGGCTGTCCGGCAAAATGCTTGTGGTAACCGCGCTGTGGATTGCGGTGACAATGTGGACAGGCTATCTGCTGGTGCAGAGGGTTTATAAACACCTCTCCACGCTTCGTGAGGTGGAGGACAGCTTGTATGAAGATTTCCAGATAGTGCTGGAAGGGCGCAAAGAGCTGGCGCTTAACCGCGAGCGCGCAGAGTACATCTTCGATAAGATCTACACGCCGGACGCGCAGCGCTACCGCGAACAGATTATCCGCGCCGATACGTTCCATCTGAGCGCCGTTAACTGGTCGAATATTATGATGCTCGGCGTGATTGGCCTGGTGTTCTGGATGGCGAACGGGCTTGGCTGGGCCGATACCACCGTCGCGGCCACCTATTCGCTGGCGCTGCTATTCCTGCGCACGCCGCTGCTCGCGGCGATGGGCGCGCTGCCGCCCTTGCTCTCCGCCCAGGTGGCGTTTAACAAACTCAAACAGTTTCAGCTCGTGCCTTATGAGCCGGCCTTTGAACGCCCGGCGCGCAATGACCACTGGCAGCAGCTGGAATTACGTGACGTCACGTTTACCTATCACGACGGCAGTTTCAGCGTGGGGCCGATTAATCTCACTATCCATCGCGGCGAACTGCTGTTCCTGATTGGCGGCAACGGCAGCGGCAAATCGACGCTCGCCATGCTCTTAACGGGGCTGTATGAACCCGCATCCGGCGAAATCCTGATCGACGGCAAACCGCTTTCCGCAGGCGACATGGCCGCGTACCGCCAGCATTTTTCGGCGGTGTTCACCGATGTCTGGCTGTTTGACAAACTGCTCGGCCCAGGCGGCAAAGAGGCGGACCCGGCGCTGGTGGAAACCTGGCTTCATCGCCTGAAAATGGTCAATAAGCTGACGCTTGAGAACGGCAAAATCCTCAACCTGAAACTCTCGAAAGGGCAGAAAAAGCGCGTGGCGCTGCTGCTGGCGCTGGCGGAAGGGCGCGATATCATCCTGCTTGATGAATGGGCCGCCGATCAGGACCCGCATTTCCGCCGCGAGTTTTATCAGGTGCTGCTGCCGCTGATGAAAGAGATGGGTAAAACCGTGTTCGCCATCAGCCATGACGATCACTATTTCATTCATGCTGACCGGCTGCTGGAGATGCGCCAGGGCGTGCTGTCCGAACTGACCGGCGACGAGCGCCAGCTCGCGAGCCGCGACGTGCTGGCGCGCACCGGCAGTTAAGCCGCGCGCATCAAAAAGGCGGAAACGTTCTTCCGCCTTGCAGAGCCTTAAACCACCGCGCTGGCGGTGGTTTTTTCAGAGTTTACCGCTCAGCCGCTGGTGGAATTCGTGGCTGCGCATATCCAGCCCTTCAATTTCCACTTTCGCGTTATAGCGCTGATAGTGCGTTTCGATGGCGTCCAGCGCCGCGACGGTCGAGGCGTCCCAAATCTGCGCGTGGGTTAAATCGATGATCACCCGCGCCGGATCGTCGGCGTAGCGGAAATGCTCGTAGAGATCGTTGCTGCTTGCGAAAAACAGCGGGCCGCGCACCCGGTAGCGCACCGCGGCTCCGTTATCGATAACCTCGCGCTCAGCGCGCACCACGTGGGCAACGCGACGCGCGAAGAGCATCATCGCAAACAGTACGCCGCCCGCGACACCAATAGCGAGGTTGCCGGTCCAGACGGTGGCGATAACGGTAACGACCATCACCAGCGTTTCAGAGACCGGCATGCGTTTGAGCGTGGCAGGCGCGATGCTATGCCAGTTCAGCGTTTTCGCCGCGACCACCATCATAATGCCCGCCAGCACGACCATCGGGATCTGCGCCATCACGGCGCTCAGCCCGGTCACCATCAGCAATAATACCAGCGCGGCGGCGATGGTGGAAAAGCGCGAGCGGGCGCGGCCCAGCTCTACGTTCACCACCGTCTGGCCGATCATCGCGCAGCCGCCGATGCCGCCATAAAACCCGCTCAGGATATTGGCAACACCCAGCCCCCAGCATTCGCGGCGTTTGCTGGACGGCGTGTCGGTGATGTCATCCACCAGACGCGCTGTTAAAAGCGATTCCATCAGCCCGACAAACGCGATGCTCAGCGCGCAGGGCCAGACGATACGCAGGGTGTCCAGGTTAAGCGGCACCAGCAATTGCGTGAAGCCCGGCAGGCCCGGCGTCATCGGGCCTTCGTCGCCGACCGTCGGCGGCGTCAGCCCGCACGCCCAGGCGATGACCGTTACCGCGACAATCGCCACCAGCGGCGACGGCACGCTTTTGGTCATGCGCGGCAGGAGAAGCACGATGGCGAGCGTGGCGGCAAACAGCAGCCAGACCATCTGGCTCTGCCCCCAGACGTGCGGCACCTGCGCCATAAAAATCAGGATGCCGAGCGCGTTCACAAAGCCGGTCATCACCGAGCGCGGGATGTAACGCATCATGCGCGCCAGCCCCAGCAGCCCGAAGAGGATCTGGATGATGCCGCCCAGCACCAGCGCGGGAAGAATGTAGCCGACGCCGTGCTGATGCACCATCGGGCCAATAACCAGCGCCACCGAGCCTGCCGCCGCGGTGACCATCGCCGGGCGTCCGCCGAGCAGGGACATACTGAAGCACAGCACAATGGACGCCACAAGGCTCACTTTCGGGTCGACGCCCGCAATGACCGAGAACGAAATCACTTCCGGGATCAGCGCCAGCGCGGTCAAAACGCCCGCCAGCGTTTCGCGCATCAGCAGGCGCGGTGTGCGCAGCACATGCGCGACAGAAAGCTCAGGCACCGCCCGAGCCGCAGTTTGAGTATCAGACATGAGTATTTGCAGGTGTTTTATAATGAGCGCCGCCCTTTGCGGGCAGCAGGGACGGGCGATGGTACAGAGCAAGGCGACAAAACGCCAGCCTTGCGACCGCGCCGATTACTCAACACGCTGGTAAGGAAAGCGGTCCTGAATGGCTTTACGGAAGTAGCGGCCCTTTGATGGGGCGCGCGCCAGCGCGAGCCACACCTGCTCCGGCACGTTCTGGTAGTGATAGACCGCGCCGCTGTGAAAGGCGATTTCCAGCACCCGGCGGTCCTGGTCATAGCCGACCGACGCCAGGCTTCTGGAGACGACATCTTCTCGTTGCATACGTCCTCGCGGCGGATGAAACAATGGTATGAAGTATAGCGCTGAAACCTGTGAGGGCGGCCGAGGACATCGCAGATAAAAAAACCAGCCTTAACGGCTGGTTTTGATGGATATTTTAACGCCAGAACCAGAGCACAGCTATTGAGATACGAGGCGTGATTCCAGCATGGGGCTGTTTCCGCCGCGATCGTCAGTCACCTGCCAGACGATATTATCCCCGCCAGGCTCTGGCGGCAGAGAATAGGTTGCTGATCCTTTTGGTGGCAACATTCTTCCTTGCGTATCAATTGTTTTTTCGCCCACCATCAGGGAATAAAAGGTAATCCAGTAAGGTGTCGGATTCTCCGCATGCAGGGTATTTCCCGCCCGGCTAAATATCACTTTTTGATAATCGCTGCGGGTCGGTGCTTTTAAACCGGCAGGACGGTAAAATAATTTCATCCGCTGATTTATGGCCACAGCCAGCGCATGTCTTTTTTGTTCCAGCCCTTGCGGGCTGGCTTTAATCGTGATCCAGTAAACCGATTCCCGGTCAGTGGGAAGAGGTGCATTTTTGTGAATAATATGAAGTTTTCTGACGTTATTCGGGTCGAGTCGGAATAACGCTGGGGATACTTCAAATGGTGGTGTTGACGCACTGTCTGTTGTGCCCGTGACTGCATCGCTATCCACCCATGATTCAATCAGCCAGCGTTCTTTGCTCTGGTTTCGTACGGTCAAAGAATGTTGTTTTTGTCCTGGCTGATAAATAACCCGCGTTCCTTCAATCACGACGCCGGTTTGCGCTCCGGATGCCGTCGCTGCAGGCGCCTGGATAATTCCCGTCATGGTCATCTGGACAGTATCTGCGGCCTGTGCGCCCTGCGCCCAGCTAATTCCACCTGAAATGAGCAACGTCATCAACGTAGTTTTTGAAAATAATTTACTGGCAGACATAATATTTCTCCTTTTATTGGTAATTGATAGTCACGGTGGCCGAAGCATTCGCATCACCGGCGGCGACTATCTCTGCCGTTTGTAAATAACGGGCCTTCCAGCCAAAATTGAGTATGGTTGGAGTAAGTGGTTTAAATTGGCTAATGCTGCCGATCGGAACGCCATTATTATTGGCGTCCACAATTTGAATGGCCACGCCGCTGGCGGTCAGTACGCTGCTGGGCGTTAATCTAATGGCGCCCGGTTGAGGGGTGGCCGTGTCTGCCGTGGCATCCAGTTTTGCATACACCATAATTCCGGCAGGGCAGCTGAGTTTAATCGGAAGCTCCACACTGGCTGTGGTGCTGTTGATACCGGTAAACTCTGTGGTGAGATGATTGTTTAAATTTGCCGCAACCGTAGGCGTCAGAACGGTACATGACAGGGAAGGAACGACAATTGTTGTATTTCCCATGTTGTACGCTCTGTCCTGATGTTCCGCTGAGGAATAATAGAAATTTTTGACGGCCAATTGCTTTATATCTAAAACCCCGGCTTCTGGCGTATCAGATGTTTTTATGAGATCGACGATGGTCGGATTCGCATCATAAGCTGCAGTCGGGCCTGTCCAGACAGGGCTTGAAGTATAGGGGGACGTAAAATAAAACCCATTTTGCAAAACGCGAACCCCAATGCCCTGAAGGTTTGTTTCATAGACATGGCTGATGGAAGTTTCATTCGCAGAATAAGATAAGTGAAAATGAAAATAACCGTAAGATCCAGCGTCACACTCCATTTCTTTATTATTTGTGGCGGGTATTGCTTGCGAAGCGATAACCCCGCCGACGGGAATATCTGATGTCACCGTCACTGTTCCGAAATTCACAGTCGCATCAGGTTGCGGATAGACAACACAATTCGCTAATGCTTGTGTTATACCCGCAATGAGCAACACTACCACACATAAAGTGTGATATAATATTTTCTGGTTTTTCATGTTTTCTACCTTAAATAAATGACTGACTTGCATTCATCCGGACGTAATAACGCCAGATGTCATCGCCTATTTTTATACTGTTTATTTCCTGGCTCTTGTTCAGGGGGGCAGATAAAAAGAGGGTTGCCGCGGTTTTCAGGGCTGATAAGCCAGAAAAGAAATATTCTCCGCTGATGGCACATAATAAGGGCTATCTGGTGCCAGCGTGGCGGCTGCGATTTCAGCCGTCGCATCAAAAATATCGATTGCTACCGCGCCGCCAGGGGCATTAAGCGGAAATAATCCCTCCTGCGTATTGTCTGAAAAATGCATATTTCCGCTTAACGATACCTGTACTCTGCTGACGCCAGCACCCTGGTAATCCCACCAGTAGAGCGTATTCGGTGTTTTATTATCCGCAGGCGTCTGGCTGTTGACATAAATAGCGCCTTTATCGGAGGCCGCCATAAAGGCCATGGTGCCAGTGAGCGTTTCGCCAGAGGTGGTCGCGCTTACGGTCACGCTTTCCGCCTGCGTGTCAACGACGTCAGCCAGGGCGTAGCCTGAGGCATCGAGCGTGACGCTCAGCGATTGCGCATTACCCGATATGAACCTTGCACTTCCGGTAACGTTAAGCTGTACCGCTTTGCCGGGCGTGCCATAGAGGGCGATTTTATTGGTCGGCTGTACCGCAGCGAGCATACCGGTATTTAACGGCGCGCCGGTGGAGCAATAAAGATTGAGCGGCACGGCTTCCGTCAGGGCGATGGTATAGGCAAACTGATTGCCGTTATCCAGCGAAGCCGTGACTACGGCTTTCCCTGTATCTCCACTGTCGGTCAGTTTGGCATTTGATTGCCCGGCGCTGTCGGTATCCTGTTCGGGATGGTTCAGATTACCCAGCGAAGTCGCCCAGTATACCGCCACACCCGTGGCCACGTTTCCGGATTGATCTTTCACCGTAGCGGTTAGCCTGGCGGCGTCCACCCCGTCACTGGCGATACTGTCTTTGTCGCTGGTCAGACTGGAGATCACATACCCCGCCGTGCTTTCGCTAACGATCACATCCGCAAATTTACTGTCACCGGTGATGGTGGCGGTGACGGTCGCGGTGCCAGGCGCGCCGTTGTCGGTCAGCTGGGTACTCGCAGTGCCATCGCTGCCAGTGACTGATGAGGGGACGCTCAGGGTGCCCAGCGTGGTTGTCCAGTTGACGGTGACGCCGCTGATGGGTTGACCGCTACCGTTAACGACGGCCGCGGTGACAGTCGAACTGCTCACGCCGTCGTCCACAATGCTGGTTGGGTTTGCCGTCACGCTACTGATAGTGTCAGACGCGGGTGTGCCGCCCTCCAGCGTCACGACCCAACTGCCATCTGGTTGCAGTTGAGGAGCGCTGAAGATCCAGCCGTCAGGAAATCCGCCAAGATCTGTCACCGTGACGGCCCCACCGGTTCCCTGCAATAACAGGGAGCCGCTTCCGGTCCAGTTGACCGTGCCATTGCTGGGGTTGTACTCACCATACTGACAGGTCGCCACGACAGAGCTGCCGGCGCTTTTACCCACAAACCCGAGCGCGCCTGGGTTGCCCGGCAGGGTCAGTGTGGTGATGGTCGTGGTGCTCATCCCTACCTGGCTGAAGGCGGCGACGGCGTTTGGGGCGGCCTGCGCGGCGTCCACATCCAGCCAGACCACGGCGACCTGCATGGGATCGATCCCCAGATAGTTCAGCGGGAATTGATCGGAAGAAGGATAAAGCAGGGTCAGATCGTTCTGTGTCACCGGAATAATATCTTCCCGATGACCCAGATAAACGTATGAGGCGTCACCGGGATTAACGGCACTGTTGATAAAGGCCTGCATTGCAGACATGGCGACGGACTGATATGTCCAGCCGGCAGAACTGGCGGCCAGCTCACCAGCTTCGCCGTGCAGGACTTTTTGCAGATTGCCTGCTTCATTTTTGCCGGTATAAAAAATCAGGCTGCTGCCGGCGTTAGTGTTGATTGGCATCATATTTTCTCCAGAGTGAAGGTTCAGGCCGGGCAGGCCGCCGCAGGCCAGGACGAAAACGCCAGTTGTCCGGTGACATAAGTTCCTGTGTCAGGCAGGGATAAGGTAAAACGCACCGTTTCCGCCACAATATCCGTGACATCAAAACCAGCGGCATGGGAGGTACTGACGTTCGCATAAGCGATAGTCGAACCGGATACCGGAAGGATGGCGCTGGTGGGAGACGTGAGCGCCAGCCTGACCTGAGTTGCGCCAGAGGCTTCGGTGGTTTGCATATAGACGCCACAGGTGCTGCGGCCATCGGCGGCTGCGAAAGTAGAAATACCGTAGCTGAGTAAATCGCCGTTGCCGGGCGTCCAGGCGCTGAAAGCCATGCTGGCTGAAGCACTGAGTTGCGGATTGGTGAGTCCTGTCGCGCTCACCAGCACATTGCCGGTTGAAAAACTGTATACCTGCGCGCTTGCCTGGCCGCTTTCATCGAGCGTAAGCGTCAGTAATTGTTCTCCCGACGGGTTAAACCAGGCGTTGGAACTGCTGGATAATGATAGCTGTATGCCCGCGCCTGCTGGTCCTGAAAGCGTGACGGTATTGAGCGGCCTGACCGGAACGGTTGGGTCAAAGAACGGGGCGCCTGTTCCGCACGCCATGATTAAACTGGATGTGTTATCGCCCGTCAGAATGACTTCTGTTGCCGCTGATGAAGCGATACCGCCGCTTAGATACATCACCTGATATCTCCCTTCTCCGTAGCCCTCGCCTACGGGCGTCATCGTGTCGGCAGGAATATGGAAAACGGCCTGCCGGGCCTGTGCTTCTGTGCCTGTCAGCACACGGGTTTGCGTCCAGGTGGCCCCAGGTACGGGCGCGTCCGGCGTCGTCTGGTAACCCGTCCAGAATGCGGTCAACGTATCGCCAGTGACCATGCCGGGATAGGTGATAACCATATCGGTGCCGCTGTCAGCCGAGACTTCGCTGGCGGTAATGGTATTGTCGCCAGCCGCAGCAGGGAAAACGGGCGCGGGAAGCAAGAGGCAGTGCTGGCTGTCAACCTGAACGCGGGTTATATCGGAAACCCCGGCAAGGGCAGGTGCCGTTACGGAGTACCATGCCTGCGCGGAACCGACCCCAATGGGCGTGATAAAAGTGACAGGCACTGTCACGCTGAAACCTGCCGAGATATCGCTCTGCGTCAGGATATGAAGCGGGGATTGCCAGGCGGCGGCCGGAAGCGGCACGCTGCTCGTGCTGTAGCCTTGCCAGTAAACGACCACACCGCCTCCGACGACAAACTGAGAGCAGGGCGGAATATCCACCTCCAGCCCGTCAGTCGTAATGTCGTCACAGGACACCCAGCCATCATTACCGGCCGGGATAACCGGAGCCGGATAAATGCCGCTGCCGGTCATATCCAGGTTCACGGTGGCATCTTGTGAACTCTGCGCCGTTCCGGTTAACGGTATTACGGTGTACCAGGCTTCCGCGCTGCCGGTGGTTGTGACCGCCGTAACAAAGGGGGAAGAAACCAGCACGCTGAACCCGTTACCGACATCCGGCGTCGCGACAGTGTGCGTGACGCTGTTGTCACTTGCAGGTACCGCGTTTCCGTTCGCATCAAACGCCCGCCAGTACACATAGACCGTGTCGCCGGTGTTATAGGCTGCCGTGCTCCATGGCACTTTCACGTGCGTGCCGCCATTTTGCATTACGGATGCATAGGTGATGGTGTTTGTCGCATCTGCATCAGGAAAGGCTGGCGGCGGCAGGCCATCGACGTGCTGGCGATCAACAATGGCGGTGGCGACCGGCGAAGCCGACGTGTTTTGCGCGGCATCGGTGGCGACGTACCAGACCTGATGTGGCCCATCCGCAGGCCATGCCGTCCCGGATACCGGGATCAGGCTTGACCAGGGCCAGGCATAGGTATCCGGATCGGGGAGAGAAAGCGTGCTAAATAGCTCGCCGTCGAAATAGAGACAAAGGTAATCATTTTTCGCCGCGTTCGTGTAACGTGCAACGTTAACCACGATACCGCCATCACTCTCCAGCTCTGTCTCGGTGATATAGCCATCATTGACCATTTGTGGTAGTTCAGGCGGCGGCAGCGTTGAAGTAATCGTCATGTCAGGGTGTCCTGTCAGGGGATAAAAGGCCCGGTGGCATAAGAGCGTACCGCCGGGCATGCTTACGGTTAATGAAACCTTTTATGACGCGCCGCTACGCGTTAAAGCCCGGCGGCACGGTATCCACGTTGACACTCTGGTCAAAAGAGAGCTCGACCGTGGAGGCACCCGCAGGCAGTACGGTGTAGTAGGCGTCAACCGATCCCTGATAGCCCTGACCGGCATTGGGGAAAAAGAGCGCTGAAGAAACGATAAAGGTGTAAGAGGTATCACTGGCGCTGACGGTATAAGAGAATGAGCCGCTGGCACCCATGATCGGGTTATTGTTGGAATCTACAGCAGGCCAGTACAACGTAATGACGTCACCCGCCGCCATGGACGGATAAGAGACCTCCACGCTTACGCCATTGGCTGCATCGGCGATGTTAATGTAACCATCCGTTCCTGCCGGAATAACCGGTTTGGTCAGCGTTGGCGCAGTCTGCCCGCCATTGGCAATCACAACTGGAAGGGCTGAGGAATAACTGGTGTTGCCGGCGGCGTCAGCGGCGGTGTAATAAACAGGATAATTGCCGTCCTCAAGGTAGATCGGGGGAATTTCAAGGCTGATATCAATGACCATCGGCAACTGCGTCGATGGATCGGAAAGCGTAGTAAAATGAGAGTAATCGCCCCACCAGAAGGTGATCCGATCGCCAGCCGTCGCGTTGGGATAATGCGGGATAACCATCTGCACGCCAAGCTGCAGATCATAATAATCCAGGGTGTACTGGTCAGCCTCAGTGGCACCAGAAACCGTGGGCGCAGGCAGTGCGGTGCTGGCATAGATGCTGGTCTGCTTGCCTGTGTCATCATCAGCGGTGGTGGCGGTGACCGTCAGAATACCGCTTGCGATAGCGGTAACTTCAACGATAGCCGCGCCAGAAGCATCGGTGGTGGACGTGGCTGCGGAGAGTTTGCCGCCCGCCGTAACCGTCCAGTTTACCGTGGTTCCGTCAGGCGCTGGCGCGCCGGTGTCATCATGGATAATCGCTGTGATGGTGGCGGCAAGCGAGCCGTCAGACGGCAGCGCGGATTTATCGGCGGTAACGGTAAATACAGAATAAGTTGCCATGTGTTATTCCTTAACAGACAAAGTAATTAAAAACAGAAACAAGAGAATGACTATTTTCCTGACGGAAACAGACGTCCGTTGTTTTCTGCGTCCGGGTCAGAATAAAGAACGGCTAAAAAAAATACTGAATCAAAACAGGACAGGAAATGTGCTTTTTCCAGGGACTTTCGGGGCTTCATTCGGGGAAAAACGGCATGGTATAAAATTGTAAATATTATCAATTGATTAGGTTTTTTCTCCACGTTTAATCACTGCTGCGAAAAACTAAGGAAATATTTGAAATAATAGTGTGCATCGTTAAACGGAGATACACCGTATATGCAAAAGATTTCGGCTCCATACGGAGCCGAAATCAGGGGAGTTAATAAGATGCCATGCTTAAAGCAAATAATCTCTGGTATTGGTGGCCGTTACTGGGGTTGAAGGATCAACGGTATCCTGTGGATCGACCGTTACAGTGGTAGAGAAACCAAACACGTTACCACTCACTGCGTAGCAAGTTTGTGTTGCCTGTCCCTGCGCATCGGTGACGGATTGACCGCTATTACAGTGGATAAAGCCGTTAGCGGGGTTAGACCAAATGACGGTCGCTCCGGCCACCGGATTGCCATTAATGTCTTTTACCAGCGCGGTCGTAATGCCCGGATCTGCCGCATTTCCTCTTCCGACCGAACTCAGCGAAACACTCACCGCTTTGAGCGAAACAGACGTAAAGGTTGCGGATGCGTTGCCGGATTTACCGCCCGCGCTGGCGATGACCGCGACCGTTTCTGCCGTGGTGTCGGTGAGGCTGACGGTGGCGAGACCACTGGCATCGGTGGTGACGGTGAGCGGCGTGGTGGCGGTAGCCGTTCCCACGTTCCAGGTGACGCTGACGCCCGCCATCGGCTGGCCGGACGCGCTGGTAACCAGCGCCTGCGCGACGTTGGCCGTGCTGCCGTCGGCAGGGGAATTGTTGGTGGTCATGGTCACTGCGACATCATTCACCGGCACCGCAGTAAAGACCGCAGAGGCGCTGCCGGATTTACCGCCCGCACTGGCGCTGACGGTGACGGTTTCCGCCGTGGTGTCGGTGAGGCTGACGGTGGCGATCCCGCTGGCGTTGGTGGTGACGGTGAGCGGCGTGGTGGCGGT
>OGSG01000026.1_pt1 | contig 122209 bp, 132 predicted proteins | sample 1573841 | NCBI WGS metagenome assembly OGSG01 (sample SAMN03295849, study PRJEB24534) | human gut metagenome | isolation source: fecal sample 2 from infant 7 | host: Homo sapiens | place: USA: Pittsburgh, PA | collected 2014-07
GGAAGCGCCGGGCATCGTATCGTTTGTCGAACCCGATGACGATGTCATCGGCGTATCTGACCATTACCACATTGCCTGTGGCATAGCGACGTCGCCACTGATGCGCCCACAGATCGAAGACGTAGTGGAGGTATATGTTTGCCAGCAGCGGTGAGATGACCGCACCCTGTGGGGTGCCTTCCTCCGTTGCTCGCCATTGACCCTCCTCCGACGTCCCGGCTGTGAGCCACTTACGTATGAGCCTGATTACCCTCCGGTCGCCGATCCGATGCTCTGTGAACCTGATCAGCCATTCGTGGCTCACCCTGTCGAAGAACTGACTGATGTCGGCATCCAGTACCCAGTTTACGTTAGTGCGTACCAGCCCTGTGGCCAGTGCGTCCAGTGCATCGTGCTGGCTTCGCCCGGGTCTGAACCCGTATGAGAACCCCATAAAGTCGTTTTCATAGACTGCGTTCAGGATTTTCACCAGCGCATACTGGACGATCTTGTCCTCCAGCGAGGCGATGCCGAGCGGGCGTTGTTTTCCATCCGCTTTTGGGATGTAGTGACGCCTGCCGGGCTGCGCCCTGTAGCTGCCCTGATGTAGCCTCCGGTGCAGATCTGTTATGTTGTTCTTCATGTTTCCGGCGTAGTCCATCCACCTGATGCCATCCACTCCGGCGGCCGCTTTCCTGCTCAGGGAGAGGAATGCGGCTTCCAGTGCTTCGACTGTCAGCAGGTGGAACAATGCTGTAAACCGTTCTTTCTTCCGCTGCTTCGCAGCTTCCCGCACGCGTGACAGCCTCTGTGACATGCTTTCCCGGCTCTGTGTCCGGCGCATGTGTGGCTGTTCCGCGTTCCCCTTGGCCCCGCTCCTTCGCTCCACTGACTCCGCTCCTTTCGGGTTGTTCGCCTGCTTCGCCGCTACTATGAGCGAGTCCGACTTCTCCTCTCCGTACATCACCGGCTATGACTCCTCGTCTTCCCGGTGCGGGCCATCTCCGACGCTGGCAGATGGTCAGAGGGGAGATCTCCCGGTTCCCGCGTAGAGATCGTATTGACATGCCAGGGTCTCAGACCCCGCCGGGTCCATGTGGCACTCGCAGTATCGCACCCTATGATGTTGCCTTCCGTTAACAGTACAACGTCGGCACCCGGGAATTTAATATACATTTCGTGGCTCAATGGCTGGCCTGTCAACACCCCTGTCAACGCTTCGCCCCATACCTCGCGGTATGCAACGCATGACTCGGGGACCTTGTGGATTGCTGGTCCTTCAATGGTCGGGGACTTTCACCCCTTGATCTCTACCGGTCTCCCGGCGCACACTGTTTTTATATACAGTGGTTTTAATGTGAGTGCAGATCAATGCGGCGGCGCCTATCAATTTTTGCAGCTGGAGATACTTGATGTCATCTTGCAGAATCGGCAACTAATGCTTTACCCAGTAGGCCTAGTCTGCCAAAATTCTCGTCTTAAAATTTGATGTTTTTTTGAGAAAATTGCATAACACCTTTGTTTAACAAATGGTGGATTAGATAAGGAACTGTCATGCACTTAGAAATTATTAACAACGCCATACAGAGACTTGAAAGAGAAATAAAATATTTCGATAAGTCAATTATTCCTGATATGAACCATGAAGACCCTAAGCCAGATGAAAACTGCAACTTCATATTATCAGTTAAACATGGCGGGCAAGTATTCATTAATGATTCAGTGAAAATTGGCGGAGCGCATGTCAAAATATACGCGCATGGGAACGGTGTGATACTAATTGGTAAAAATACAGTTTTAAAGAACTGCATTTTTGATTTGACTGATGAAGGTACATTTATATCGATTGGAGATAATTGCAAGCTTTCCAATTTAAACATAACAACCAGAAGAAAAAACTCTATTGTTGTGATTGGAAATGATACTACATGGGAAAGCGGTGCGGCCCTTAATCCACATAGTAAAATAATCAGCGTTGGTTCTGACTGTATGTTATCAAGTTCCGTTGTCTTAAGGACTGGTGATGGGCACTCAATCTTCGATGCAAAAACAAAGGAGCGCATCAATAATGATATGGATGTTATTGTTGGCAATCATGTATGGCTGGGAAACTCCGCAAGAATTAATAAAGGCGTTGTCGTAGGTTCAGGTTCTGTCGTAGGACAAATGTCAATTGTCTCTAAGGATGTAGAGGAAAACAGTATTTACGCAGGCATACCGGCCAAAAAAATAAAAGATGGAATTGTATGGTCACGCTATGAGGAATATGAAAAGATTCCTGAGGAATACAGATACGTTCCAGAGATCGTAGAGAAATAAGCATCAATTTCATTAACTGTTATCTTGCACGAAACAAAAGTGCAAGATAACAAGTCATAGTTATTTCGCTAAGATTAATGTCTATTTTCAAGTGCAGAAATGCGGGATTCCATTTCTCCTAGCTCGTCCAGCAATTTCCCATGATTTACCCGTTGGAGAGTGGCTTCCAGAAGAAGCGCTTCCTCATAATTGAAACTGTACTTATTGCCAGCCTCTCGAGCCTCCTGCACCAAATCACCCTCCTCATTATATATAGCTGGCGACGCCTCCCATTCGGAATAGCTAATGAGCGAGTATTTAGCCCAGTCCAGAGAGTGCCGGGTGAAGGCGTCAATCACTCGCTGGGCAATGACTCCAAAGTGCCAGCGGGCGAAATCAGCCCCTTTTGCCGTCACCCGATCAATATACTGGTATGTGTAGAAATCCACCTCTGCCCACGCGCGCAATAACGCTTCCAGTTCCTTTTTTCTTTCATCAGAATCTGCATTCAGGAGTGATGCGATCCCGGTCTTATGACGTTCATCTGATGTAATAGTAAAGGCAGTTTGAATCCACCCTCCCGCCCAAGGCAAAGATCCAGAGCCCAAATATCTTGTGTTTGCCACATCAGGCCGAATATCCCCAAAAGCGCCAATATGCCCAGTCCCTTTCGGCAAAAGGCGCAATTGAATATCTGCGGCTGCGCCCTTTGCGATAACCCCCACAGCAGCAGATGAAACCCTCTCCAGACTCGGGTAGGCGTCACCCATCCTGCCGCCAGAGACAACAAGTGTTGCTGTTGCTCCAGAGGATGATGACAGCGTGCCTGTGCAACCAATGAGGCTGCAGTTTGTACCTTCAGGCCTGAACCCGGCTGAAGCTGCGCCAATATCGATACAACCAATGTATTTGATATCGTCACAGCCTGAACTGTTCTTGAACCCATATTGCCTGGCATTTATTGATGTTACACCTGTGACGCTACACCGCTGGGCAGATCCTACTGAGTTACCGTTGTGCGTCACTCCTAAATGACAATCCTCGACAGTGCCATTGCTGATATGGACATCATCAGAACCACATTCTACGCCACTAAGGAGGAGTGCAGCGGCGCCTGGCGTTGGGATAACAGTAAATCCATTCAGGGTGGATTTTGCTGCAGCCTTGTTATAGGGGTCAGTAACAGGTGGTTTAGTACGGAATCGAATGCCTGTATAAGACTTGGTTGAATCACCACCAAAGTCAGTAACGGTAATATTAACCGGTTGCCAGACACCTCGCATGTCAATGCCAGCAGAACCATCTACGCGGAGATTAAATCTGGATGCGTGAATATTTGTAGCTGAGTTACCGACTGGAGGAATAGCAGAACTCCCTCTGGCCTTCAGGTCCAGACCATCAGCGCCAGTAACATCAGTACGAATGCGATTAAGATGCACGTTCTCAGGATTGCCGTTTTGCAAACCTATGCCGTACGAGGCCACGTTGTGGATATAGAGATCTTCGAAAAGAGTGTTTTTGCATGAAATATCTACGCCGCCCGCCGTTCCGAACTGGAAAATACCATGCCCTGCTCCGGTAACACCAACGCTCCAGCCCCCAGCAAGCTCGAACCCTGAAAGTAGGTTCCCGTCTGGTGCGACTAAGGCGATCAAACTAATTGCCGCAAATGATGATGTAATCTTTGTTTTCCCTTTTTGCCCCACAAGAGAAACACCTTTGCGCAAGATAATCCCGCAATCACTTGCTGGAATTGAAACACCATAATTGTCGAACGTTTCTGTTAATGATGAAGGACCAATAGTCCATGTAAATGGACCAAGATCAACAACGCCACCACCCGATGAATAAACGTAATCAATGGCCCTCTGAATGGTTTGGGTTTCAGAGGTTGGATTTGTGCCGTCGGGTAAGTCACCAAAATCTACTGCATATACTCGCTTAGTCAGCAATTCTTGCCGCAGAGCCCCATCCCCTACACTGACAAAGTGAGTTGAATCGTTAACCCATGAGGTGGCGTCATTGCCAGTAGTGGTGAAAGGAATATTGGTAGATGCGGTGATTTTCCATAGCTCACCCTGATATCTGATTACCTGGTTATATTCGTTAATAGTGAGCGGGCCTGATGTATAGTCACCGATGACTTTATAGCCAGAATTCTGGATAAAAAGATTAAAACGCTGCTCCATCCCAAAAAGCGATTGTCTGCTTTTTCCGAAACGATCTACCCAGAACACCTTCGTAATATCGTTTAGCGCGAAGTCCAAGTTCTGGGCGTTGTCGAAAAGGTCTTTCGGATCCATTGACCCCAATGGTTTATTAGTGGCGTATTTGGTCATGCTCGCTCCGGGCATAAAAAAACCCGCCGAAGCGGGTTAGATAATTTTGAATTGCTGTTAGGCAGCGTCGCCGGGGTAAGTGGCGTCATCGTAGGCATATTTGCCGGGGTGATACTGAATAGCCGTCACCTGGCTGATCCCGTCATTGCCCGGTGATATTTCGCCGACCAGTGCGTCATACGGCACCCGAACAGAGGAGCAGAACAGCAGGCGCGGCGGCTCAATATACGGGTCGTTCATTGCCCACAACTCTGGCTCCAGCGCGGCGCTGTACGGTACAGAGAGAGTGAAGTCATCAATGCGTGTCGGCACTACCATTGCTGATGCCCGGCCGTCCTGGTGGCGGATAATCACGCGCGGGTTTTCAAACGACCAGTCCGGGGCTTCACTGAGCGTCATGGTGATTTTGCTGCTGTCATACGTCATATCCGTAATCAGGCAGCTCAGGGTCTGGCTGCCAGGGATATCGTCGGCCAGCACAATGCGGTCCATGAACTCGTAGCAGAGCGCATCCATTTCGGTCGAGGTAGTGTGCTGCAGGCGCTGCAACTGGTAGCCAAGCAACCGGCGCATGCCGATGCGGTAAGCCCGGTCTTCATTCAGAACACCATCCAGCGTGTAGCTCTCGATTTTCATGGGTGTAGGGTTTCCAGGCAGGCGACACTGCACGGTTTCCTCTGCCCAGGTGGTGCCGTTGATATACGTCACGTCCACGCCGTCGTAATCGTCCTGTGACGGAGCCTTAAACGCGGTCTGCAGCTCCTCGGTGGTTTCCTGCGGGGTAATCATGCCTACCCAGGGTTTAATGCCTTCCCTGCCGGCAGACGCCAGACCGTCAGACAACAGGAAATACCCCATCCCGGCGTTGGTTATTTTCTGCAGCACCTCGAGTGCTGATTTGCTCTCACCGCTCGCCCAGTCGAACTTCTCACCGCGTGGCGTCCAGTAGGTTTGCTCCAGCGCGTCGATTGCCGCCGTATCAATCTGGCTGGCCGTGAACCCCAGCGACTCGAGTACATGGTAAAGCGCGCCGCTGATGCTCCGCGCCGTTCTGCCGCCACTGTAAATACGGGTTGGCGTGACGCTAATCCGGCGATCGGACATGGCCGCCAGGCGATTCCCTGTGCGCACGGTCAGCGCCATGGTGGTGACACCATCGTACTTCGTGGGGCGTTTGCTGAGTCGTGAGCGCAGCGCCTGCCAGAATACCTGGTCACGTGTGCTGCCACCCTTAACCGGTTCGGTTCGACGCATCCGGATCTCATACTGACCGGGAGACACGCTGTAGCGATGCGTAAACCCAATCTGGTTTTCAGTGCTGCGTGAATAGAACGGCGACTGCTGCTGCCATGCGGTGGTTCCAACTTTGCGGTACTGGATCACCAGGCGAACGGGCATTGAGCGCTTGTTACCTTTATCGGTATAACGCACCAGGCCGCTCTGGAAGTTGATGTTCACCTCGAATGCGTCCAGCGTTTCGCCGTCCGGGCAGGCCAGGAACGGGCCAACCCATTCGTAATCGTCACTGACACCCGTCACGGTCGCATCCAGCAGCGTGCGCTCTGTGAAACCAGGCCACGATGGGTCAGGAGTCGTGATGGTCTCACCACCCGGACCGGTGGTGACCGTAAGGCGCTCAACCGTCACCGTCTGGCTGTCCACATCGGTGATCCGGAACTGATTACCGAACAGGCCCAGCGAGAAGCGCTGAATGCCCTCCGGCAAACCAGTGAACGGTGTTCCGGCGGCGCTGTTATACGCCAGCGTGATGTGCGCCCTGACGGCTGCGGTACCACCAGTTGATTTCACGCCCGGTGTGTTGACTGGCGCAGCACCAAATACTGCAGCGGGCAGCACGCTATTGGTGATCGCGCCACCCGCAAACGGGCTGCTGGCCTCGCCAATTTCCAGCCGACCGCTGTTATCGCGGGCAACCAGACCGGAACCGGAGAGCTGGGAGGTGATCGAGGAAACCAGGCCAGACATGGTGACGTAGTTGGTGACCAGCGAAACCGGGTAAGTCGTACCATGCCAGCTCAGACTGAATGTCACCGGCGTGCTGCTGAAATCGTAGGTCGTCGGCGCGGCGTTAGCGGTGATGCTGGCGGCGCTGCCACCCACCCCTGGTACTGGCGGGATGCCAGGGGCGTAACTGGCGATCACCAGGTCGTAGTCGTTGCCGTTATAGTTCAGGGATACCGGCAGGCCAACAGAAGGAGCCAGCTCCTCTACTCCGCCATAAATAACGCTGTAACCGCCGGAGGACACTACCGTATAAGAGTTAGGTGCCAGCACGGTTATCACCGTTCCGACGGTCCACGACGGCGGGATCTCCTCATCGCCAGACGACGACACGTCAACCAACGTGATGGAGTTTCCGGACACGACCAGCGCATCCGCGATAATACTGACCGTCTCCGGTCCGCTTGAGCCCAGGTCCAGCCCGGCGGTACCGGAGCCGGTATTCCCGACCTCTGGTGAGTTGAACCAGTTTTCAGTGCGCGTATCGCCGGATACCGTGGCGCCAGGCGGATAGAGGGTATAGCGCACGTCGGTACCGAACGCGGAGATCGGCGTATTACCGATCCGGATATCGGACTGGTTAATCACCATATCGCCGACACCCACGCACAGGAACATGCTGGTTTCCATGCTGGTTTCATTGACGAACCGGCTTACCGGCTGCACGACGTAGTCAGGCCATACGCGATATTTGCCGAAGATTTCACGGATGGGGTCACCAAGTTTCGCCGCGTTGGCTTTGGCCGGATTGAGGTCAATCTGGTCGCCGCTGGCCGCCTGGGAACCGCCGCCGCCAGCCTGAGACATTGTGCTCATCATGTAGATGCTGTACGCAGCAGAGGCGACAGCTACGCTGACGGCCACCCACAGCGCGATTTCTGCGCCGGTACCGTACGGCACCGGATACATCCTGACGTCGGTTTCGCGTTTGATAACGCACAGTGGCCACTCTGACGCCGGGACGGGGACACAGTCGATTTCAACCGCAACCGGATGCTGCTGATCCGGTGCCCAGTCCTTCACGTTCCGCGCAAACCAGGCGCTGAGGGTCATCGTTTCGTGTTCGTGCTTTTCCAGCGGCTCGCCGGGCAGGCGTGAGGGATAGATTCGGATCGTCACTGGTAATACTCCACGCGAACAAAGCGGCGCGCAAACCGCGCCAGCGGCAGGAAGGTTACGTTAGTGCGGGGATTGCACTCCGCGGCGCGAAGCTGGCCATCAATCTCAACAACGATGGCAACGTGCGTCACCACAGAGCCTGAATAACAGGCGATACCCGCGCCCGGGGCAGGCTCACATCGCGTCAGGCCAGCCATCAGCCCGCGCGCCTCCCGGTCGAGGCCGTCATCATCCTTTGTGACTCCGGCGAAATCAGGCCACGGAGCCAGGCCAAGATCGCGCCTGATTTCGTTGACGATGCCAAAGCAGTCCAGTGCGGGGTAATCGCGTCCGCCCTTCTGCCACTCGACAGAACGGTATTTATCAGGATTGAACATGGGCGCCTCATAAAAAAAGCCGCTTCAAGCGGCTTACTGGTTGGTGGCTTTTTCTTCTTGTTGTGGCTGGTATCCAGCCAGAGGATTGCCGGTGAAGTAAGGCAAGCTCCCTTAGTTCTTTTTTTAAGGTCCTGACCTTCTCGATTGCCTCATCTAATGATGTGGTATCAAATTTTACGGACAGCGTTACTTTTTCCATTCATCACCTCTGACGTTTAAATTTTTCATACATGGATTGCAGTTCATAATCAGGGAGTTTAATAATCTGACCTTCGTAAACCGCCATGTCTGAGATCGCTTTCGCTGCGTGCTTAATAAATTCAAAATTGTCCGCAACCAGCTTGGTCGCCTCCTGGTCTATTTCACTGCAAACCGCGCTGTATTGATCTGAGCGGCCTGTGAGGTTGCAGTAAGCCCAGGCCAGCTCAATACTCCGGTGAAAATCAGATGCTGCAGCGCCGAGATGGTTAAACTCACGGACTATGCGTTCTGCGTCGTAAATATTGCCGAGAAAAGATTCCGCATAAATACCAGCGTGCAGGCACAGCAATCTGGCTTTTAAATATTTACAAGCGTCATCCAGCGTAGACACTTCCCACTCCATGTCAGGTAGAAAGGCACCTGTGTGTCGCCCACTAATCGATATAATTTTTACTTCAATGCCAGATGAAGAACCGCCATAGCAATGCCACGCGAGCCAGTGTCCAACTTCATGCTTTGCAACGGAGAAGACAATTTCCCTGAGAGAGTCGAGCATAAATCCTCCTTCACGTAAGGTGAGGAGAAATATTGAACTCTGGGAGGGTCAAGCATCAAGTTAAATAACGAAGCCCCGGGAACAATGGCAGCGTGTAGCGGTAGCGCGGCCACGCAGTTTTGAGGATGTTCAGAAACCCGGCGGTAATCTGGACCTCAGTCGCTTTCCAGTACCCGTCTTTAATCTGCAAGACGATGGGAGGTGATGCCGGAAAGCTCAGGTCGGTCGAGATGTATTGCCGCATAATCAGCGTGCCGTTGTTCAGGTTAGCCAGGGCGTTTCGTATTGCGGTGGAAACGATGCCGTCGATGTTGCTGATGGCGAACTGCAGATCCTGAGTGCCATCCTTGTTTCTGGCGGGCAGCGCGACGGCCATGGCGGCTGCCTGGAACGTCACTGACGCACCGGTTTCCGTGATGGCAGTGACATCCTCGAAGTTTTCGACCAGCAAGTAATCCTGACCACCGACGGTAATCTGCAGCGTGTTGAAAAGCATCTCACTGCCGCCGCTGGTGTACAGCCTGTTCAGAGTTGGACTGGTCATGCCTCAGGCCACTCCTTGTTGAGCGCGTAATCGATAATGCTCTGCCCGACGATAAACTCAGGGAAATTACCCCAGCCTGGCGGAAGGATTGGGCGTTCCCAAAGCTCCAGGGTTGCCGTGAATTTCCAGTACCCCAGCGCGTACAGCACCGGTCCGTCGTAGATATCATTGAAGCGGCAGACGTAGTCACCAACACCCATCGGCGTGCGCATGCGCATGTTGAACCACGCCGCGCCGTCGGTGAGCACATCCCGGAACCACACTTCAAACAGCTGCGCCTGGGCATCGTTAAACACCCACGAAACAGACGCCTCAGTCGGAACGGAGGTGTATTTGCGACGCTGGCGCGTGCGTCCGGATGTCATGGTGGAGCGCTGCAGGGGGCTTACCGGAGTGAATCCATGCCCGGAACGCTGAGGCATTGGCAGATACTGGTGCGGGAAATCAATGGTGCTGCTGATCCCCATGGGAACTCCTTATGTGAGGCGTTGACTGGTGTTGAAGTTGTTGGTAAGCGCATTGGAGAGTTTTCCTTTGCCGCTGGCGACGTCGCTGACCGCCATGGCATAGCCCTGCTGCGCCCCGCGCTTAACTGCGGCCTCAAGCATGGCTTGCTGCTGAGCAGAGTAGTCACCGTTGAGATGGATAACCGGGCTGAAATGGAATGCCCCGCCGCCGCCACCGCCAATATCCCGGTTACTGATGACGCGACCGTTATCACCGGGGATCATGTACTGGCTGCCATTGTTGGCTTTGAAAATCTCAGGCTTTCCGCCCTCGCCCACGCGGTACATGGAGCTGGCTGATACCGGGCCGCCGTGTTCTCGACCGCCACCATATGAGATGCTCGCAACGTTCGACAGCAATGACGCTCCAGCAGAGGCGATGGCTGCATAGTTCGCAAGTTTTTGCGCTGGAGTCAGCGCTGTCGGATCAGCCATGGCCTGCATGATTGCGGTATTCAGGCTGAGGGTGGACTGGGCAATCGCAAAAGCTTTACTGGCTGCGAACATAACTTGGTACGCCGCGTTACTCTTACCAGCAGAGTCTGCAATTATCGACGCCAGGCTATCAAAGCCCTGGGACGCAGAGCCCAGAATAGAAAGAACGGATGCTCTTTGCTGATCTGCCTCAGTCTGCGCTATTTGCATGCGTGCGTTTGACGCCTGCAGTTGGATGGCAGTTTTGGCGTCTTCGTAAAGCTGGGTATTTTGCTTATCCAGTTCCTGATATTTAGCCAGGGCCTCAAGCTTTTGTGTTTCCTGGAGATTGATTTGCGCCAGCGGATCCACTGATGCCCCAGTGATAGGGTTGACCGAGGTATTTCCGGCAGCTATCTCCTGTTTGGCATACTTCTGTCCCTGCTCAGCCTCTTTGCGTTTCTGAATAGAGATTGCAGCCTGTTCGTTTGCCTCCCCAAGCGCCCTCGCTTCCGCCAGTTGCTGCTGGGTAGCCGCACTGCCGAGAGACTGCTCCGCACGAAGACCCGCCTCTTGAATACGGCGCTTTTCAATCGACTCTGTGGTCAGGTCTGATTGAGCGCGGAGATTAGCCAGTTTCTGAGCAATGGATTCTTGCTGGCTTATATCTTTTTTAGCCTGAGAAGATGCTGCCGCTGCTGTTTTCCGTGCTTCCTTTGCTGATTCTTTCTGTAGTGCCTGCTCACTCTTAAACGCTTCAATTTTGTCAAACGAAGTGTTTATCGCCTTTTTGTCTTCATCGCTTGCGCCTAACTGCTCAGCTCTGTAAAGAGCCTTCTGGCGAGCAGTCATCGCGATAGTTGCCCCCTCATCCTTTATCATCTGGATATAGGTTTGGAGCCTCTGGGTGTTTTGCGCTATGGCTTCCGCATCAGCTTCGGAAGCAACTTTGTGCCCCTGCAGCATTTCAGTGGCTAACCTAGTTGATTCTTTAGCCTGATCTGACTTCAATGAATATTCGCCGATTTTGCCAGTGAATTCAGACAGAGACTTATTTGCATACCCATATTTTTGGCTGAGATCTACTGTAACATCACGTAATGCCGCAATGGTTTCTGGATTTGCATTCTGACGAACCGCGCCAAGCGCCTGAACTAACTTAATTGCATCGTCCGCGCTTATTCCGAATGAATCAGAAATATTATTTACGGCCTGATTGAGTTGGTTAAGACCAATTATATTTCCCTCATAGGTCCCACCAAGTTCCTTTAACGCGCGGTTTACATCTATACCCCTTGCTTTCAAAGCATCCATTTGGCTTATTGCCGCCGACAACGGGGCTTTCCATGTGCCAAGTGCATCACCAAGTTGATTCACACTTTGCACAGAGGCTTTAATAATGTTGTTAGCATCAATAAGAGCCATGGTTAATTGCGCACGGGCTGCGTTTTCGCTTGTCTCAGCTAATTTAGCAAACTTATCAGAGAGAACGACGACACCATTCGCGGAAATCTGGAAAATGTCCGAAAGCCTCTTTTGTGCTTCCGTGAGTGCCTTGGTTGAAATGGTTGCGTTATCCATTCCAGCGATTAGGGAGCCAACAATAACGGTGCCCAGCGTTAACAATGCACCCGCGACTGCGCCGCCAGTGCCGAACACCCCCAACAATTGGGATCCTTGCTGGCTTAGAGCCACAAGAGCTGATTGCCCGCCCTGAACCTGAACTATGAAGTCTTGAACCTGGTAACCACCCTGACGGAGGGCGTTCTGGAAGCCACTAAAACTGCGCACCGACTGGTTGACGGCCTGCGCTGTCGCTGATACCTGAGTGTCCATTTTTTTAAATTGAGAGATATTTGCATCGAGAGCACTCTCAATTTCACTGAGGGCCTTATTTACCTGCCTTCCACCCTGGAGAAATGGCTCAATTTCTGCGCCCACTTCGTAGACGATGCTGCCTGCTATTTCCTCTCCTGCCATTTTACTATTCTCCGGACATAAAAAAACCCTCCGAGGAGGGCTGTTCTTAAGGAATGATTATTTCCACTTGCATGCTTTGGAAAGGCTCTCGGCAACCTTATCTATACCGGTCAAATCGAATTCAACAATCTGCATTGTCGATCCGTAAGGCTCAAATCCAAATATTGCCTTCTTATGCTTGGAAAGTTCTTTGATAAATGACACAGCCTGGGGTGCAAATGCTGCATCACCACCTTCACCGCCACCCCATGATTTTTTGGTTGGCTTCCCGCCGTCGAGCCTCATTGTAATGGTTGGAGCATCTGATCCCATAAAGTCACGGAAAGAGAGGTACGCATCTGTTTTATTGCTGCTGCACCTCAGAACCAGCGTTGTTTCACGCGTCAAACCGTCTTTGTTGTATGTATCGGAAGACGTGTTTAAGGCAACAAAGTCTGTTTCGTCGGTCATTTTATTAGTGTCAGATTTCGTTACCCAAGCACCAGAGCTTTCCATTTCTGCATTTGCTACGGTGCTAAATAACCCCAAAAAGGCGATCACCAAAATCTTCTTCATATCCCTATTCCCCTTGGTAAAAAGGAACATCCTACCCAGGAATAGCACAGGCGCAACGGCAAACGCTGATTTATTGATCTCAATCGACCGGCGACGAAAAAACCCGCAGTTAAGCGGGGCTTATGTGCATGCTTTTTACGCCTCGCGCTTACCAAACGCATAACCTAAAGCCAGCGTAAGAATCGGCGTAAAAATTGACCAAACATCCTTCAGTGCAGAAATAACATCAAATTTTTCAGGTTCATTTCTATCAAAAGAGAAATGAAAAAAAACCAGCATTAAGCAAATGCTAAATACTGCACCAAGATAAAAACAATACTTAAGCGTCATCCAAATAAATGAATCTTTTGCGTGCTCGCCCGTTCCTATTTCCTTAGCGATGGAACCAGGCTGATAAAACCCTTTCTGACCGCCCTCTCTAACGTGTGGCTTAGGCTCTGGTTTAATTGTGGATTTGACAGGACCAAGCGATGGCTCAAAATTATCTGACATTACATATCCTCATAAAAAGAATATGTTGTAGACGCAGCCTTAACTCCTTCATTTGACTCGAGAATGAACGAAAGCCAAGATATGTATAGTTTTTTTTCACCTTTAGTCCCTATCTCCATAGGGATAAGCATTCCAGTCGGCTCAGCGAGGGGGGATACACGTTGATTATGCTTCAATACAACAACACCGTTCTCAACGCTCGCAAAAATTTCTTGTGGAGTGGATTCGCTCGCGGAAAGCGCTTTTGTAATTAATTTAACCTTCAGCCCAAATACATCAAAAAATAATTCAGATTGCCCGGCATCCCCTAACACATGATTAAAGGTGCCACTTTCTATTAATTTTACCCCATTACCAGATGCATTAATTAACATATCATTCTTACCTACGTGTTTTCTAATACATGCAATTTAGCAGACGCTTACAAGGATGCCAATCGCCGCGCCGCTTGCTTCGATAGGTAGTCATTGGCAACTGCATCGTACTCTTCCCGTGTAAAGCCCTTCTGGTCAGGGTATTTTTGCGCCAGCATCAGCTGAAACTCGGTCATGGTCAGCGCCGCAGCCTCTTCCCGGCTCATGCCGAAGTGGCTACGCGCCGCGCTGATGTAGTCGAAGGCCTTAAACTCGTTCGTCGTTTCGTCTGACTCATGCCGCTGCAGGCGGCGCACACTGGCCTTACCTACAATGCCATGCTGCATCAGGTGCTGAGCCAGCACGATGATGTCGTTTCTCGGCATCTGCCCTGGTCGGTAAACAACGTACCGGCTCCATCCTTTCCACTCCCCTATCATCGGGGTTAGATCGTCATCACAGCAGGCTTGCATGATGTGCATACTCAGCGACAGCAGTCTTTCTGCAATGCGATTCATCGAAGGCGAAAGCCAGTCCGGGAAGCGGCCAAGCGTATCCGTACAGAGCTGGATGACGGCAGCAACATCACTACCGTGCACCGTGGCATATGCCTGAACAATCTCCGCTGGAGTGCCGATCCGCGTCATAGCCATCAGTGATGGCCTCAGCAGGTAGTCTTTTCCGCCTTCACGGCCATCACTGACAGAAAACTCGCCAATGTCGATTAATGCTGTCATGGTCCTTCCCGGGTAACGATCATTATCAAGGGCAGCACGCCGCCCTTTGGAATGTCCGTTAGGTAACAGTAACCGTATGCACGGCCACAAAATTTCCGTCTTCGGTGTTGATGATGATCTGCGCGCTGCCGGCGGCGACGCGGTTCACCGTGACGGTGGTACCGGAGGCTGTAGCAGTGGCTTTGGTTGGATCAGTTGATGCTACTGTGAAGTCTTTGTTGGTTGCGCCAGTCGGAGCGATATTCACCGTAAAGGTGCTGGTACCGCCTGCCGCGCCAGTGCTGGTTGCCGGGGTAACCGTTACGCCGGTCACCGCCACTGCCGTCACTTCGTTGACTTCGATGGTGCTGGCATCGCCAACTTTGAATTCCGTAGAGAACGTGACGATATCGTTGGTACCACCGTCAGAACTGAGCGCTGTGATGTTCATGTAGCCGATAAATTCTACCGGGCCGTAGTCCATGCGCACCCAGACGCCCGGCTGGCGTTTGGCCTTCAGCTCATCAGCAAAATACTTGATGAATTTACCAATGCCATACTGATCCAGCTTGTCCTTTTTGCGCACCTCACCTTCAAAACTGATAGTGAAATCGCTGTTGGTGATGATGGTTTCGACATAGCCGCCGCCGTCATCAGCATCTGAGGTGACCGAGTTCGGGTTGAAGTCGAAACCCTTGGAGGTGCCGGCCGCTAGAGCCATCCACTCAGACTCGAGTGGTTTGACATCGGGGCAGCCGTCAGCGACTTCTAGGACTACAGCGCCGCCGAATAGACGCTCGTTAGAGCTAGGGCAATTAGCCATGTGAAACTTCCTCTTTGACGTATAAAAATAAAACCCGCCGGAGCGGGTCTATTTGGCTTTAATGGCTACTCGCCATAGGTGCATGCGAACTGGAGTCTGAAGACTATCCGACCTTCTGCCGTAAGCACCGGCGCAGGGATTGCGCCCATGTTCTGGATGTAGCCGACACACTCATCAGCCATGGGATTGGCCTGGACGTAATCAACGATGCGCTGCACGGCATTGGTGGCGTCGCCGCGCTTATCCTTAGCGCCGATCACATCGACGAGTACGTGATGTTCAGAGCCAAGGTCGTGACGGATGTTCGAACCACCGTTTGGCCGGAATACCATCACGGCCTGGGTTAGATCCTCCGGGTCGTCGTACATCAACTTTTGCACCGTGAACCCGTCAGTCAGGCCAGCATCACCGAACATGTTGCGCACCCGATCGTGCATCATGGGTGTCATAGTTCCATCTCTTTTTTGAAGGCGTCGTACATTGCGCCCTGGTTATCGACCGCAGGCCAATACAGGAACTTGGGGTTGCCATTTGGCCCCCAAATCACACCTCGTGACCCAGGAGTTTCACCACGCTTAACGGGGCGATCAGTTTGTGTATTCAGGTATTTGCCAGGCGCTTCATGAACATAAACGGCATAATTAGCTGAATAACCCACGCGACCTGTTATCCGGGTGCCCTTAAAATCGATCTCTCGGAATTGGCTGTTTAGCAGAGTGGACGTATCCCGTGGGACTTCTTTTGCTGATGCCGCACCTAGTATCAGGAGGGCAGACTGGATGCCACGAATAGCTTTCCTACCGGTTATGTCCTTGAGAAGGCGATCTAAGTTAACCTTAGCCTCCCGCAGTCCGCGAACTTTGCCAGCCATGCTTAGACCCCAGTAATTATCGCGTAATCATCAGCCAGTCGCTCAAACGTGTCGGCGTATCGGATAACCTGCCGCACTTCATCAGCGCCAGCTGCAACCGGATCGGCTTCGGTAGATTCACCAATCAGCAGGTAATCACCGGCGTCGGCCAGCGCGTACTCCGTCCAGACGGTGTTCTTCACGACGATTTCGGAGCCCAGGTTGCCGATGCGCTTTGACAGCCCTCCCTCATAATCAACCATGATGACTTCCGGCGCGGCGTATCCGTTTATGGGATCCCCGTTCTCGTCCCTGCCGCCAGCACCCTTGCGCCAGATGGTGGCTTTAGCGGTGTAGGACCATGCAGCTGCTGAACTCAATTTCATTCCCTCCAGCGCAGCACCACCGCGCCAGTAGCGCGTATCGCCGCACAGTTGATGAACCACTCGCCGTCCGACTTCACGTAGCCGGTGGTCTCCCGCCCGCTATCGGTCAGCACCCAGACGCGGGTGAATGAACGCGGCAGCCTGACACTTACGGATGCCCAGGTCATCAGCAGCCCCCGACGACGAGGAACAATCCTACGCTGTTACCGGCGCTGATAGGCAGCTCGCCGGTGCAGCCGCTGGCATCCAGCTTGGTCAGCGACTCGCGCAGCCAGGTAATGCCGTCTTCGCCGTAATCAAACGATCGTGACGCACCAGACGGCGCCCCCTGCGATTTGATGCGGCGCGCGCCGGACGACGTCGCCATCAGCGCGGCGGCGTACAGCAGGATCAGCTTCGAGGTGCATTCGTCATACCCGGCCCCATCGAGGCACGGGATGATTTTGTTCACCAAGCAGAGAATGGGATCCAGCAGCGCGCCGGGAATGCTGTAACCCAACTCACCGAGGAACGCCTGCACGTCAGCCGCCGTGATTGGGTCAGCCATGGTTATTTACCTTTGATCTGCTCATCCAGCTCGTCGCGGGATTTAGACGGGTTATCGAACTCACGAAGTGACATGGTTATTTCGCCTTCTTCTTGCTGGAGGTATCAGGCTGTTCAGCAGGATTACCGCCTGGCGTCGCCACTTCAAGTGCCTGTTCACCAACTTCGCCGACAACAGACACACGCCCTGCGAACGCTGGCGGAACCGATGCCGCGATGAACTCATGGCCCACTGGCAGTTGCTGGAATACACCATCAATCGTGCCCCAGCAGCCAGCTTTCTCGACTTTTAACTTTTGCATGCTCTCTCCTGAAGAAAAGGGGCCGAAGCCCCTTAACCCTGTGCGTTGAACACTTTCGAACGACCGTTGAAATCGCGCTTAATCTGCAGACCGACAGCGCCCCAGACCAGGGTGTTGTAGTTGTCGAACGGATTCTGGCGCGGGATCATGAACGAGCCCACCGGCGCGGCGATGCGCGTCTTGATGTACTGCGAATTGCGCACGTACGCGATGAAGTGGTTACCGGTCAGCTTAAAGGTCTGGTTGACCGATTCGATGCGACCGTAGCGCAGGATGTATTCCAGCACGGTGCCTTCTTTGAAGCCGGCAGCGGAGGAATACGGCTTGCTCAGGTTGCGCATGATGTCCGGAGAGACCCACACCTTCACCTTCTCCTGCACGTAGCTATCGTCCAGCAGCTTCGCGAACGGGCCAGTGAAGAAGCCAACAACCTGGTCTGGCGTGGCGGTGGTCAGGTCGATGTTCAGACCGGACGCGCCCAGATCCACCTGATTGGTGTTGGCGTGGTTGGTGATGCCCGCGCCGACATAGCCCTTCACCTTCACCTTCGCGTCACCAGAGAGCATGTAGTCGGCCATGTTGGCGCGAATCGCCGCGACATGGGCTTCCTGGTCGTCAGCCATGGCATCAAGGTTTTCCGACTGCATGCCGTTCCACTCACGCCATTCGCGGCTGTAGCCAGTGTTGAAGATTGGGATCGGGTCGCCCGCTTCGTCATAGATGACCTTATCCAGTTCTTCCGGCACATGACCCGTCAGGGTGCGATGGACCTTACCGGCATCGCTGGAGACGCGGTACAGCGCGGCAGTTTTGCCGATAGAGATCGGCGTCCCCAGACCAAGCAGGTCATCCAGAAGTGCGTTACCTTCATCATTGCGGAATACGCGGGTCGTGATGTTATCTACTTCACGCCAGTAGTCTTTGGAAATCAGCGCGGCCTGGTTGGCCTCCAGCGCGCCGCCGTACTGTGCGGTGATCGTACTTTGGTTAACGTTGAAGGATTCGCGCTGCATCAGCAGCTGATTCCACGCCTGCTTGATCTGGTTATGTTTAGTAACCAGCTTATTGGTGAAGATAATCATGCGGTTGCTTTCCCTGATTTGCGAACTTTCACGAGCTGCGCTTCCGCGCCGACAGTGATTTTCTCGCGTGAGTAGAAGAGGATGTGGTCGGTTGCCGGGGTGGTTGATTTCGCCAGGCTGCCGTCACCGTTGGAGATCAGGCCTTCGTTCTCCAGCAGAACGTCACCAGCCTTAACCAGCATGTGGTAGTCGACATCGTCTTCGCACATGATGGCCGCACCAGTATCACCGGCTGGCACTGCGTCGCGGATGTCGCCGCCACCGATGTAGTTGTGCTGGAGAACCAGCGGAACGCCGGTACCGCCAGCGGTAGCATGCACAGCCAGCTTCCCGGCACTGTCCAGCATGACCAGAGAGCCTGGCTTAACGGCGGCGGCCATGAGGGCTTCAATGACCTGTGGGTCATTCTTGCGGGCCGGACCCGCGATTACGGTATGGAAACGAGGAGCGAGTGCCATTATTCAGGTGCCTCCATGGAAAGGATTTCGCTTTGTGCGCCGTTACCCTGGAATACAGGATTCAGCCCGGTGCTGGTCTGACACTGCGAGAACATGTCGTTCAGCGCATCGCCAGACAGCGAGTTGATCGCCGCTTCGGTCATGAACGGGAACTTGGATTTCACCGCCTGGCGCTTCGCGGTGGTGTCTTTCTCCGCGTTGGCCTGCAGCTGCGTTTCCAGCTGGCTGATTTTGTTGGTCAGCGGGGTAATCGCAGAGTTGATAGCGGACTTCAGCATCTCAGCATTGAACTGGGCACCCGCCTGGTCACCGCCACCGGCTTTCTTCTGCATCTGCTGGTTGTAGGCATCCCAGACCTGATCGTCGGTCAGCCCCTCGGTTGTTACGCCTGCGGCATTGAGCGCGGCGATCATTTTCTGTTTCATCGGGTTTTGTTCTCCGTTGGTTTTGACTTCGTACTCAGTGGGCTTTCGCACGACTTCGAGTGGCTCACCAACCAGCGTTACGGTGCTGTCGTCGATGAGGTATTTCTGCTGGAAGAGTTTCGAACCCTCTTCGTAGATGAACTTGTCCGGCCAGACGGCCATCACATAGCGATAAACGTCACTGCCTGATGGCGCACGGATAGCCTCACGCAGCATCTGGTAGATTTCATCGAATGAGGCGTCGGAGTTATGGGTGAGGTAGAACTTCGCCTTATTCAGCAGGCCGACTTTGAGGAAATTCGCCGCGTCGATAAGGTTGGCGGTTTCAACCTCGCCTTCCTGCCCGTCTGCGTTCACGAACATGCCGACGCCCTCTTCCGGCGTACCGGCGCCCGGCTCGTCCAGCAGGATGGCGATGTGGTCGAACTGCATGTTGCGGGCGATCCAGGTGTACTTCTTGTCCTTCGATTCGCCTGACTTCTTCTCTTTGTTGGTGAGCAGGCCAGTGGAGAGATGAATCGGGTCGGTATTGGTACCTCCGATCATCTCGTCAAGGCGGTTAATCAGGCGCTTGCCATCAGGCTTTGTCTCAGCGACCGCTTTGTTGATGTAAACGTCCATGACGACCTGATCGCCTGACTTGCTGACGTTCTGCGCCCATGCACCAACGTGGTAAACGTTAATGGCGCGAGGGTCGTTGGCGCTGACATACTTGCCATCTACCATCGGGTGCGGCAGCGGCATCAGCTTGCCTTCCATCGTCTGGTAGCTGTTGTTAATCTCCTCCGCCGGGTACAGGCCGCCATTCATCACGATGTCATCGACGATCGGAACCGCGCCACGAATGACGTAGTGTTCCTGACCGTTGATGATTGTCGTTGAGATATTGGAGGCGTTGATGGCGAGGGATTTAACGTGGATGCTGGATAGCTTCACGTTGCGTCCTCTGGTGTTTAGGCCGCTTTAGGCCACTGTTTACGTTCTTTAGCCAGCTTATCCGCCAGCCCATGATTGAAAATGCTGCCATCGTCATTGAGCAGCACCGGGATCTGGCTGCAGTAGCAGTTGTACCGGTTCCCGTTCACAGCGTAGAAGTCGCGCACCTCTTCGGTGGTGTAGACCCTGCCGTGACGGCTGGCGTGCCAGTTGCGTGTTGTGGGCTTGAGCGCTGACAGCCACAGCAGGCCGGTGTTCAGCCCCAGGCGGTCAGCGGCCCAGTCCGTTTCGTTCCACTGCGCCTGTCGCAGCGCGCCGACCTGTTCGGTCTGGGCAATGGCCTTAGCCCGGCTCATCGACACATCGAGGCGCTTGCTGATGACGCTGGCGGTCTCACGCGGATTCACGCCCCGCGCTACCGCATCGGTGATGATGCCCGTCAGGTCCGTGCGGGCGGCGTCGCTGATGCCTTTCCAGTCGCTGAACGTCGTCAGCCTGGCGGAGGCAATCTGGTTTTGATAGCCGGGGCTGCTTAACAGCTGCTGTAGCGACGTCTGGCTGGCGTAGACCTGTGACTGCTGCGAGAGGTTGTTAAACGCCTCACGTGTGCCGCGCTGCGCCTCAGCGACGACGTAATCCATCGCCCAGAGGTTTTGCTCGCCACCCTCCAGCAAGTGATCGTCCAGTATGGTCTGAACTATTACCAACAGGTCCGCCAGTTCCTGCGGCGTCATGTCGTAGATGAATTTCCCGGCGTTGACCTGATAGAGCGTCAGGTCTTCGCCGTTGACGTGGCTCAGGAAGTGCCAGTTACTGCCGTTGATCTCACGGTCACGCCCGGTCAGGCGCTGGTCAAATAAAGCCTTTAACGCACGTTTAATGCCGAGATACCGCTCTTCGATATCACGGAACATCGCGGTGACCTGCTTTGCCGATCGCGTCGGGTCAACCTTACTGCGCGGAACTACCGGTGTCCCGACTTTCGTCTTTTGCTCCGGCGTCATCGGAAAGAGGATCATCGGTCATTACCTTTTTATTTGGGTCAGGCGGCTTAACATCCTCACGCGGCTCAAGCTCTCCTGCCTCCCTGACCTCATTCTCATCTACAGCAGGTGTGCCGTAGGCTTGCTGAGTATCCTTCGCGACAGCTGCCATTTCCTTCATGTTGGCAATCTTCTCTTTCTCGCTTGGCGCGAGAAGATCAGACCAGGTTAACGTGATTTCGCCAGACTTCGGCGGCTCGATAACTTCCACAGTCCAAAGGCGCTCGATGACTGCGCTGGCGCGGTCAGTCTGGAACCCGTTTCGGCGTCCATTGCAACGTTTGGCAAAGTCGTTTTTGTCCTGATCTGATGCAAGCCTTCCTGTCTGCTGACCAAACAGGATGGTGAATGGCATCTGAACTGAAGAGGAGAACTGGTTCGCTGACACTGTCCACGTTGGACCCGGGTCGGCGGCGGCGACAGAGAGGACTTTCGCCTCGCCGTCCTGAGTAACCAAAGCGGAATCTGTACCTGAGTTAAGCTTCTGGATGGCGGCGTTTAGCGCCTCAGCCAGCCCTGAATATCCGGCTTTCTTGGCATCCTCCATGATTTTTTCAATCTTGGTGTCTTTCGACATGTTAATGCCGAGCTGCCTGCTGGCATTTTTCAGGAATCCTTCAGCGCTGCCGCCGGAGGTTTTAGCCATGTCCAGAAGGTCGTTATAGCCTGCACGTAAGAAAGGAATTCCAGCCAACGAGGATTCATCTTCTGAGCCCTCGCAAAACATGATGATACGTTCAGGGTGGATGTTGATGGAGCGCATCGGGCCGACAATATTGCCGCTATCCCCGACTGGTTGCTCCTGGAAATAATAGAACTTCGGCATGGCGTAATCAGGAGACTTCTGATCCTGCTCTAACTCCCCCGGCTTAACCTGCGATTCCCATGCAGGAATCATCTTCACAAGGCCGCGCTCACGGGAATTACGCATTACGTCACGATTTACTGGCTCATACCATTCCCGACTGTCTGCAAACTGTAGGATGAGAGCGGAATAGTGCCCGACAAGATTCCGTCGATCGGCATCTTTCACCTTTGCCCAATACTTCTTCATGAGCTTGGTGACTTTCTTTTCCCAGGGCGTGGTCTTTTTGGCCTTTTTGGTTTCGTCGCCATCCACGATTACCGGGCTATCAGACCAACATGCATCCAGCAGTTTATGAACCGCACCGAACGCAGCGCCATTGCGCTCATACATGTTATAGAAGTGGTCAAAGTCGAGCCGCTCAGGGTAGCCAAATTCACACCACAGATGGTGCCGCTTGGTGTTACCTGATTTGTTGAAGCCAGCCGCATAAAGCTGACGTGATCTGGAGACCTCATTGAGGCTGTTCACAATGAGCCCAGCGAGGACTTGCATTTCTGTATCGTTACTCACTGAGTTGTCCTTATGTGAAGAATATCGCCCCAGAACGGCGAGGAGAGTGCAGTACGCGGTAGCGGGTGGCGTCCCAGTCGTGATCTTCCTGCTGGGTATCTACGTCATCAGGGTTTTTGCTGTCTCTGACCAGCACAGGTATGCGGCTAATCCAGCCACGGCAATGCTCGAAAACGTAAAATGCAGGCTTCTCAGGAGCGCCGGATTCCAGCTTTTTACCTTCAACCACTGCCTCAAGCATGTCAGCGAAAACCGAAGCTCCGTTTACCCGCGAGCCTGGCTTTTTATTGGCCTCAAGCCATTCCACACCCTGATTTTCCATTTTCTGTCCGATCGACAATTCATCGTCACCGGTGTTGAAAATGGCGCTATCCGCCGGGCCGGGAATAACTTCCGAACATATGCCCGGTACTATGTTCAGCTGCCCTTGAGTGATGCCGTCGAGCTGGATCTCTTCCGGCTCGTCGACATCTTCTCCTGTCAGCCGCTTATCAATCCACGCCACGCCTTTCGCGACGTTGGTGGATGACATATTCAGGCCTTTGTTCAGCTCGTCTGGCGGGCAGCCATACCACTCGCCAATCAGGATCAGAGACCCTGCAGGCGGGCAGAACTTACGGCCGTCTGACAGCTCAGCGGCAGTACCATCAGCCTGCGCCCACCAAAGGTTAGAGAACGGCTTCGACTCACCCCAGTCATGGGATCGGTCGACGGTCCAGCCATCCGGTATGAGGAACGGCTTAATGACGTGCATCGCTTCATTCCAGAGGTGGTCAAAGCGCCCGCCGCTGGTGACGTCCCACGAACCCTCTACCCATGCCTTGCGACGGTTCGGGTCTTTGATAGCCATCAGCGTTGCGATGTACTGCGGATCGAGATACGGATTCTCTTTGAACGAGCCGTGAATCGCCACGCGCGTCAGCGTCACATCCTCTTCTCGCTCGGTCTGTGGGTTAAACACTCGCTGGGTTTCACGAATGATGGTGCCGCGCGGTGCTGGCTCTATGAAGCGTTTCTTCACCCATGTATGGCCGATGCCAAACGGGTTGGTCGTGCTGAATGTTTCGAGCGGTATCGGCTTTAGAAGCAAACCATTATCCAGCGGATAGTTTTCAGGCCTGAACGATGAGCGCCTGCAGGAGAACATCATCTCGTAGAAATCACCCGACTGCTGCTTGGTCAGCTCGTTAAAGCCGATGAACGGGAACTCCTGGCCGTGATAATCCCAGTAGTCACCCTCTTCTTTCCCGAACCGGAACAGCAGCTCTTCGCCAGTCGGCCACACCCAGCGCAGTTCAGATGCTGACGCAAGATAGCGCGCGCCGTCGTTAAACAGGCGATACATACGCTTTGACTGGGTGATGATGTCGGTGAGGTTCTTATACTCGGTATCGAAGATGACACCTCGCCAGAACGAGCCATAGCCAAGGCCAACCAGACGACGAAAGCGCGCCAGCTGCGCGGCGGTTTTACCCGGGCCACGCGTACCCTCGTAGAGGATCTCGTTACACGGGCAGCTCAGGGAGAGCGATTGCGATCCCGGCAAAGGTTTCCAGACGGCTTTGTAATTCATCCACCAAGAACCTCGCTCTGCTGCCTCTGCGCTGCCGCTTCCCAGTCATCAACGTTATCGCAGGACGGAACCGGCATGATGCTGTGGGTTGCAGTGACCTTCTGCTCGATCTGCTCTTTGAATGCCTGCACGCGCACGTGCTTACCGAGCAGTTCGAGGTTCTTAACCTTGTCAGGCCACTTAACCTTTTTGAGGATGGTTTCTGCGGTCTCCTCGTCGAAGTTCTGGATGGTCGTGCTGATGTCCAAACCGGTTAGCGAAATTCGCCAGGCTTTGGGCCATGACGTAATCGGCTTGAGGCTACCGTCGTCATTCAGTATGTCCAGTACGTCCATCTGATCGATCTCAACCAAGCGTCGCAGCACATAATCGGCATCAATCCCCACATCCTCGTTGCGCTTACTTTTGAGTTCGGCAATCCTGTTCTGGATGACAGCTTTTGACAGCAATTTTGTAGCGGTACGGTTAGCTGTTTTAGCGCTGTACCCCACACGAATCGCTGCCTGAGTGGCGTTTAAATCGATGAGGTACTCGCGACAAAACATATCCTGCTTGTCGGTGAGTGCCATTTAAATACCTTTAGGAGATGCCCATGGGCAATGTGAAAATTTATGCTGGATTGGTTGACGGCGCACTTATGCCAATCATTGAAGATAAAACCTCAGAAGAAATCGTTACCGCTTTCACAGGCGACGATACGGGCGCACCGCCAACATCTGTGACGATTGAGGTGATTACTGAAAGCGGATCCAAAGTCAGAATTTACATCCCTAACAGCTCAGCTGATGCCAGCGTTACTGTTGATGGGAAGAGAGTGTAGCCATATCGCCATTACGATGGGTCTACCCATGGTGATGGCAGAAAAAAACCGCCCGAAGGCGGTTATATTCAGCAGGTCGCATGTTATCTGTGAATGACAAACAGTGATTTGCATTGAGGGCAGAGCAACGGTAGTTCTTGCCGTACTTTTGTGGACGGGTGGTTCGAGTTATGGCCACATATCGGGCAAGCCACTGTTGTTTTGGTCGCCGCTTCAACGCGTTTAAGTGCGTAATCGAAGAATGACATAATTCTTAACCTCTCTAAGAGTGAGGTCTATCATAACACGATTGGCTACTTTTTAATCACAACCGACCACGCCTTAGCACTTAATCACCTTGTTAATAATCTGCTGCCAATTCTCGGATGTTGCCATAAGGAACTTGTTTGACACAAACCCACCCGCAGATGAGCTTTGTAATGGCTTAACCCAGCTTGGCGCGCACCAGCGCATCTTTGGCTTCGAGCAATTTGCGGAGGCCTGCTGACTTTTCAGCGCCGTCCGGCAGTGACTCATCCATCAGCGTCGCAAGATCGCCAATTGGCTTGCTCACTTCCTGCAGGTGCGCCGGGAGATGCTGATACGCAAAATACTTCATGATTGGAGATGACATTCTATATCCTCAGTTAGTAAAAAGCCCCGCTATTGCGAGGCTCGCGATGTTTCTATTTTCAGAATGCTGGCCTTGTCGATGTTGCACTGGCCCAGTGCCGACAACAGACTGACATTCAGATCCAAACTTTCCCCGTAGGTCAGCGGGTCGGGAATGGCTGGCTGAGCCCTCTCAGAAGTCAGGTTTGCTGGCAGCGGCACCGCCGGAGCCGGTACGTAAACTGTCCGCGTATTGCCGCAACCGGTCAGCAGCGCCATCAGGCGCAGTCCGACGAGCGCAGTCATCGCTCGCAACAGCCACTTTGATGTCTGCCTGAGCTCTCTGTGACTCCAGTGCGATCTGCTGTTTGGCATACTGGTTGGTCTCCAGAACGATGTTGGTGATTTTGATGGTGCGCAGAACGTTATCGGTGATGGTCACGGCACTGGTTGCCGACTGCTCAGCATCATCAGCACGCTTCTTCTCGCCTTTGTAGCTGGCATATGAGAGCCACGACGCCAGAACGAGAAGGAGAATCACACCTGGCAAAATCAGCGACTTCAGGCTGATATTCATGCAGGGATCTCGATATGAGGCGCGTCGATGAATCTGGTTTCGATGGGCAGCGACGGGTCATTCTTCCAGTTGATGCCGAAGCGGAGTTTCACCCCCTGTTCATCAGCAGCCTGTTTAACCGCCTTGAGCAGAGGCTTGAACTCTTCAACCTTCCAGGTGGTATTTACCGGGATAATGTCGACGGCATGACCGGTCAGGTGACGACTATTCATCGTCTGAGACTTACCAGTTGCGACCAGTTCTTTCTGTCTGTCCTGCGTTCTCAGACCTTCAATAACGATGAAGTCGACCGGAGTTAACTCCAGTGCGCGTCGGATCACTTTAACCAGATTGGGGTTTACGCCGTTAAGATTGCCTTCACTGCGTTGAGAGAATCTGAAGTTATTGGTTTGCATCATTCAGCCCTTACGACTTTTGCCAGATTGCCTTTGGCTCTCCACACAGCAATGCATATGGCCAGGTTGAGGAATAACTCACCCGGGTCAACGTTGCTGTAATGGCCGAGAAGAATACGGAAAGCGGTGAAGCCTGCCGACAGGATCAGGAAGTAAGCCATCCAGGCATAACCCGGGCGGTGCCTGCGTCCTGTCTTACTGAAAAACATCAGACGAAACACGATCGCCATGCAGATAATCGCGTTTGCATCCACGATGACGGAATGCCATGTCATTTCCCTTCCTCCTCCAGTCCGGGCATCTTGCCGTTGCGCGACTTGGCAACGACTCGAAGCAGGACTGCGACGGAAACGGAAGCAGCTACAAGCGCACCAACATTCGGTGACACTTCGATACTGACCGGCGGCTGCAACAGGCCAAGGGCCGTATTGATGACCCCGGCGATTATCTTGGCCATGGGAACGGAGAAGAACACGCCCCCCATGAATGAGATGACCGCGAAGAGCATCTGCTTCCAGAGTTGATGAGGCTCTGAGGTCAGCACATACATTGCCGCCCCGGCAAGCGCACATAACATTACGCCAGGCGTCGCCTCCGGGAACATAGTGGCGAAAGTGATCCCTACCGTAGCGGAGGTCACCCCACTGGCAATTGTGATTGGCTCAGACATAGTTATTCCGTGTGTAGAGGGTCAGGCTTCACGGGCTGAATTTATCAACAAAGCACGTAGCGGATGATTCCCGTGAGCCTGAAATAGAAAAGCCCCGCATAAGCGAGGCTATAAATTATTATCCACACTCTCGCAGTGGCTGCGCTCGTGCCCTCGAGTATCTGTCGCGTCATCGCCGCTTATGACCGGTGCGCGTCTGGCGTTCGCGCTGCTTTACCGGAGTTTGTTTTGATATAAGAACCTTGACCCATCACTACACAGGCTCGCTCACTGGCGACTCAGGGCAGCATCATGACTGCTACATTGCCTATCGGCTGCGGTCCATCCGTTTACTGGTGCATTTTCTCACCCTCCAGAAACGCAAAAGCCCCACGGTGTTATCCGCAGGGCTTGAAACGAAGGCATTAACCCATCGTTGGGATAAAATTAACACAGATTCGGGAAAAGTAAATAGCTGGAATTAACTTCCATAACCGTTACCGCGTTATCTGCTTAAGCTGTTTTTCTGCCCAAGCCTCTTCGATATCGAATTTCGTGATCAGCTGGTCATAGAATGGCTTAACAGACTTTTTCCAGGTGTCCAGGCTGATCGCATCGGTAATCTGACAAACAGCTGCATGGGCCTCAGTCGAAGGAATTCGTTCATAGCCACGCCCGCTGCAGCGTTTACAGCTGGCCAGAACAGGAACACCCTGCTTCTCAGTAAGATCCTGGTTCACTGCCTTGCCGCGTCCATGGCAGTCGCTGCACGAAGCACTAACCACACCAGAGCCATTACACTTTTTGCATAGCACTTTGACGGACTCTTTGACCTTCACCATCCCGGACACGGTCATTTTCCCTTCTGGCCTACGGAATTTATTGGTAAACACGTCAGCCTCAATGAAGCCCTGACCGTCACAACAATCGCACTGCTTAACGCTGGCAGCACTGCGTGAGTAATCCTCAAAAGCGAAGGTGGCCAACTGGTGCATCACCAGCGGCTTAACGCCTGGCTCCAACTTACGCAGTGCGGCAACCTTATCGCATTTGGTCATCGCGTACTCAGCCAGCAGGCCGATCGCTCGAACCCGGTCGTTATTGCTTATTCCCATCTTGCCGAGGAAGGCGCTGTAACCCATTTCGGCGCGTTCCTGCGTCATGCCCATGGCAGCCATTATGTCGGTACCGGTCAGTGAATCGGAGGCGGTAGCACGCGGAGAATCGCTAATCAGCGTGGATTTTGCGAAGTGGTATTTCACTGTGTTTTCAAGATTCACGCTGTGGCCCTCTCTGGCTGTTTGGTCTGCTGGTTCTGACTATGCTTTGCTACCGGCTGCAGTTTGGCGCGCATGACGCTTTCAGCCTGGTACCGGATAATCTGTTCACTGGTCATGCGGCCTCCCTGCTCTTAATTAACCCACGACGAAGCGAGCTGTAGCGCTTCCTGATGGCTTCGAGTTCTTCGATGGTGTATCGGTGTGGGACGTTATTGTTTTCGAGTCTCTCCACGCGTTCAGCTCCAATTTTCTCTATAAGGCCAAGGCGGTACTGCTGCTGATTGCCCGACAGCTGAACGTTACAGTGGTGGCACTGTTTACTGATATTGTCTTCGTGATAGCGTAGATGTGACGCTTTCCCACGTGAGCGGTAATGCCCGGCTTCCCACTGGACGGTGTCGAACGTCCCACAACTGATGCATGGCAAATAATGGTCACGCTCGCGAATATAGTCATTGACGACGCGCTGGGTTAAATCCTCCCAGTGCTTCAGCGGCTTAACTGCAGCTTTACGCTGGCGCCAGGCGGCTCGCTCTTTCTTCTCAGTAGCGCGCTGTTTGGCGGACTCTTTGCGCTTAGCGTCTTCACGGTCTTTTCTGGTCTGCTCTTTGCCGACGGCGCTGGCGCATTCGTAACCGCAAACGGTCTGCGTTTCACGCACAGGATGGAACCACTGCCGGCATTCTTTGTTGGCACACTTGCGGCGAGGTAATTTAGCCATAATCACCCCCAGACCTTTTGGCGAAAGGTTTTTGGTGTGCGCGCCGGATGCTCACATTCAGGCAATTTTGCACTGACAGTCCAGGTTATGTTGTCGCGATTAAGGCTGCGTTCTACCCTGGCGCCACGGCGGCGGTAACTGGCCACCAGTTCGTCGGCCTGCTCGGTTGTGCACTCGTGATGGTGGAACCAGGAATATTTCATCGCCATCACCCCGCAAAGCTCATGAGCTGCGATGCGGCGTTTTCCGCTTCACGCTGGTCTTTAAATGCCCGGGACAATACCCAGCGCCACAGAACATCGAGCGCGGCTTTGTACAGCTGCTGGAACTCGGTTTCGTCCATGTTGGCGAAGGCGATACTGCGAGGGTGTTTGCGAAGGGTGCCGTCGGGCAGCTGTATGGCGTCGTAGTGGCCAGACTCGACGATCACCCATGCACGGTATGCGTCATAGGATTTGCAGATGCTGATACTACCGGCGCGCTTATCAGCGATACGCTCAAGATATTGCTCAGCAGCATCCAGGAGTGCGGCTTCACTTCCCGCGAATGAGGCAAGGAACTTGGCATAGCCGGTTACCAGCTTGCGTTCGTTGGAGGAGATCGCCCCGCCGGTGGGTTCCCAGTATTCAAACCCGAGATTCAGGAGCGCAAAGAAACGGCGATGGAATGCGGGATTCCTCACCTGACGAAATTCGGCTACCAGTACGGCGCCGAGTTTGATTTTTGATTGCAGAACATCGCTGGTCTCCGGCGTCGCGGGGATCAGGATTCCTGATTGATGCTTAATGAGGTGTAGTTCGTGCGCCATGGTTCTCTCCGTGGCGCATCAAGTCGTCAGTTGTTCAGGCTGACACTGACATTATGTACAGTTGATAATGGAAAATCAATGCAAGAAAAAACCCGCCGTAGCGGGTTTAATTTTGATGGTGAGTGCTATTTATTGATAACTATTTCTGGCAAACCTTCTTGGACTTGCTGATAGAGCCATCATTACAAACAAATTTTTCACCCGAACAATGCGATATTCCGCCTTTCTTACCTGAGCATGGCTTGTTTGCTGCCGTTGCTGTCAGTGAAAAAAGTGACACCAATAAAACAACAAGAACTTTCTTCATATCCCTATTCCCATCAGTAAAAGTAAGTGAATCGTAGCAGGGATCGATGAAGCGAAAAAGAAAACCCGCCGTAGCGGGTTATATTGTCGATATGGGAATTCACATATCGCTTGTATGGCAGGTTATATCAATCACCAGAGTCTACGAGCTTTTGCATAGCACCTGCGTAACGGGACATGCCGATTTCCAATGCTAACCTCACGTCCTGCTGAGGTGCTGCTGCGAGCATAGCCCTGTATGTCGGGTTAATGGCATCATGTTCGTTCATTGCTGCCCATCCTGCTTTATTCATAGCCTCCGTTGGCTCTTTTGGAACCAACTGCCAACCATCCGGAGTTGCCGGAGAGTTGCCAGCCGGTTTGAAGTTTGGCTTCGCATCCTGAACCAACAGGATGTAGCCATTCCTTGCTGTATCCAGTTCAGATATTTCAGTTACAGTGCCGAAATAACGATGGCCAGCATCTGCATCACAGGTGCTGACGTCTACTGATACTTCCATGCCTTCGATGTGTTTAAGCAACTCGTCAGTATTGATTGCTGGTTTATCGGTGGGAGTGTTCATGTGGTTATTCCATGAGCCAACTTCGTCAAGTTTTTCGGAATTACCGAACGACTGAAGCATGGCGGCGCGGCAGGCTTCAAATACCGCATTGTTAAACCTCACACCTTCAAAAAAGATTTTCCCATTATGCTCAAACCAGAACTCGGACTTCTCAACATCGGGTAAGAGGCTTTTAAGCACGCCCTCAGACACTGATAACACCGCTGGCTGCGGTAACTGTGGTGCTGCGTAGAGTGGCATCGGCTCGCTATATTCTGCCAGTTTAGGGTCAGCCGCATGCAGTAGATAGCCCTTGTATGTCATGTACGCCACCGGCTCAGCATTCAGGACTTCATCAATCACCTTCACAGCATCAGCCATTGCGTAGCCGAGATTACCTCCGTCGCTTTGTGCTGCTGCTTTGCTGAGTATTTCGCGTATCTGGTGCAGGCGATCGAGTGATACAGGACCGTGCGCCGGGTGGTTAGTTGTCATGCTGCATACTCCTGCTTACGGTTAGAGCGACATACCAACGCGTAGAAGTTCATGTCGCAAATCAGTGCTACTCGCATTTCTGCCGTAAAGCGAAAGCCGAGTTTATTTGACTTGCCGACTGACCGCCGACGCTTACGCATTATCTTTCGCACGTGGGCCGCGTTTACCTCAACCTGACGATGTCTTGAAGCATAAACACCCTTAGGTGGTATCTTCCGAGCTTGTTTCTGGTACGCGGTTAACAGGTCATGTACGTCTGTAAATTTGCTCATATCTCACTCCCCCTTCACGCCAATGCCAGCGGCGCGGTCAATGCGTTCAATTTCTGCCAGAATAAGAGCGCCAGCTTTTACCAGGTCGCGGCGTGCTCCTGATTGCTTCCACCAGTCATGCGACCACGGCCAATGCGCTGGAGTGGAGAAACCTTGGTTGTGCGCATGAATTGCGTAACAAGCTGCTGCATCTGCTAATTCGCTATTTTGATATGCGTTGTCATGTTCAGGAGTCCATCCTTCAACCGATTGTTGTCGCTGGCGTTCGGCTACCACATCCATAATTGCGGGATTGAATGCGCGCGCCTCCAGTTCTGATATGCGCTTCTCTGAGGCTTCCAGCTCATTCAGTAGCGCCAGAACAGCTTCCGGGCTTGCTTCATCCTGCCAAGAGTCAGAGGTGTCACTGACAGAGCGGAGCATTATTTCTTCCTGCGCCGCTTCACGCAGCGCCTGTTTGTCGAGTGCTGTCATTGGGCTGCCTCCAGTTTCGATTTGCGCAGCGCTTCTTTGTAAGTTGCCTTCGCTGCTTTTTTGGTGTCGCACCACTCGCCTTCAACATCACGTCGTGGATAGCCATAAGCCGCGTCGTATGAGCAGCGAAACATTCGGCATTTTCCATCACGGCTGTATTCGACTTCAGGCAGTCGATATCCCAACAACCATTCACTGAACGGCTGGCAGCTATCAGCATCAAGATATTCTTCGTATCGAGTGCGTTTCTTTGGCTCTGGTAGAGCGGAAATCGCTACCGTCTTACCTGCTTCCGTCACCTGATAAACCACATCACCGCAAGACCATTCAGGTGCTTTTCCGGCTTTTGCCAGGCCATTTGCAACCAGTGCTTGCCATGCCAGATCATCAGGAGAGTCTTTACTGGCGAGAAAGTAATTGCGATACGATTCTCTGTTGCGTTCGCTGACTCCCAACGCATGCTGCATAAGCTCTATTCCGTTACTCATAGCGCGGCTCCTTTGCGAAGTTGGGCGGCTACGTCAGAAGCATCGATCGCCGCCATTGAGTGGCGGATGGCATTGCTGCGGTCAACATGATGTAGTGCATCCGCTCGCTCCCGGTGATAAGCAATCACCATCTCCACACCGCTGGCCCGCACTTCATCCAGAATAGCGTCAGCAGCTATACCGCAATGATCTGGGTCAGTGAAGTCAGCAAGCGTCTCTCCGCCGCGTTCTACAAGTTCTGTATCACTGGCGTACTCAAGTCCATCAACGGTGTTCAAGTGACCATGGTTATAGCCTTTCATGTACACCTGACCGCAAGCCCATCGCACAGCTTGCACTTCCGCCGCCAGCTCCCTGCACTTGCTCTCGGCGTTAGCGAGCTGTACTGCAAGGTCTGTTTCTGCCGCTTGCCATGCCCACCATGCAACCTGCATATCCCAGGCCATGTACTCGCCATCAGAGTTTTTGCATACCCGGTAATCAATTAGGTCACCAAAACGAGACTTGATGGCTTGCTCAAATTTTTCTCTGCTAGTCATGCTGATGCCCTCCCGTAAAACGCCAGTACACGCTGCATAGCCGGACTTGTGCGGCATACTGATGTGACCATGTTTTTGCTCATGTTCGATTTGAGCTGCTTGATGTTCAGCTCACCGCCAGGCTGAAGTGAATAGACCGGGCGATGCGGCTCGCCAGTGCGGATTACTACCGCTCTGCGTACCAGGTGAAGCAGCAGGTTGTGTGATTTCTTGCAGTCGCATCCCAGCAGGCTCTGGACCTGACGAGGCGTTATGGTCTGGTTAACCCGAAGGAAATCGACGATTGCCCACAATGATTTGCTTGCCATAGTGATTTTCCTTCGAGGTTATTTAACGATCCGGAGATGGCTAACGTTCTTGCGATAGCTGCCCCAGTCAAAGTTCACCCACATCCCGCCATCCATCTGGAGACGGTCGATAACCCGCGCGCCCAACGCTCCGAGAAGTTCTTCGTGGTTCAGGTTCGTCAGGATCCCCACCGGACGCATCGACGACAGGCGACGGTCGATAACCTGATTCAGAATGACTTTCTCGCCGTTGCTTCCGCGCTGAATACCGACTTCATCCAGTACCAGCAGATCGACTTTGCAGAGGTCATCCAGAAGTGAAGCCTCTGACTGGCCACCGTCGTAGCACTCGCGAACACGCAGCATCAGGTCAGGGATAGTCACTACCAGTACGCTATGCCCGCCAGAAAGCAGATGATTTCCGATTGCCGCAGCGAGATGGTTTTTCCCGGTACCCGGACCACCGCTAAACACGAAACTTGCGAACCCAGCGCCGAAATTTTGTGCGTAGCTCTTTGCCATCGTGAAGGCTTTGCGCTGACCTTCCCCGGAAACCTGATAATTCGCGAACGTGCAGCTGCGGTGCAGGCTTTGAATTCCTGAGCGGCCGAAGATTTTCTCTGTGCGCGCTTTCTGATTCAGCTTGTCCAACTCTTCGCAATGTTTCAGGCCTTCTTCCCGCTGCCACGCCAGCAGCTCTGCTGCGCTGGTGAACTTCGGCTGAACGCCTGGCGGAATGAGTTTTTTCAGGCGCTCAAGAGCGCTGCCAGAATTAACAATGTTTTTCACCGTTACCCCCTGAACCCGGTCGGGATGGTTTTATCTGGCTCAGAAATTCGGTTGGGATCTCGCTGTCCAGCATGGACGGTCCTTTGGCCGTGACCACGCGATTGCAACAGACTGTTGGCAAAGGTCTGCTCCCAAGCCAACTGGTGTTTAACCTTGCCGTCAGGTATCCAGTAATCACGGAATTGCTGAAGTTCTTCAGCGGTGTAACCCGGCTCAGTGCCGACGTTCTTACCCCAGAGCGCAGCCTGACGCACGAAGTCTGGAGACGGGGTCCATGAGTCAGTGATCGGAAATTTACCCAATGGGCCAAAATCCAGACCGGGCCCAAAATCCTCGTTCTGAGGTTTGGGAGGGATAGCTGGCAGAGGTGGGTGATTTCCAGAAATATCATCCCCAGAATGACTTCCGCCCGCGCGTTCTCTCTCTGGGTTTAGATCTTCTCTTCTCTTCTCTTCTCTGTGGTTACGCGTTACGTTATTAGTAACGTTACTCGTTACGTTACTTTCCTGGAGTTTTTTCCGTTCACGAAACTCCTTCTGGCGCTGCGCATTTGTCTTGGCCGTAGCTGAGCGCATATCACCTGACGTATTGTATTCATTGAAGTTTGGAAGAATGACGCAGTTATTCTCCGCATCATAAATGGCCCAGCCTACGGTTGATAATGCAGCCCCAAAACCGGGTACTCCGACAATATCATCGATATCAGACAGGTCTGCATTTTCAAATACACCGTTACGCGAGTGTTCATTTGCCGCAGACCAAAACGTTACTAGTAACGACACCGTAACGTTACGGGTTACGTTACGCGTTACAACGTCTGATAACGTGGTGTTATGCGAAAGTGTGAACATTTTTCCCACCTCCGGTGAACGCTCCAGTATTCGCGCAATTCCGTTCACCTTCGGGCTGGTGACCAGTGATGTACGCATCTTTATCCAGTCCCCGGCCATTAAGTCCTCCTGAAGAATAATTAAGGGAAGATTTATCCAGTCGCGGTCCGACACGCTGGCAAAACAATTTGTGGTTAGGCATACTTACCCCGCAATGATTTCGCAATGAATTGCACCAGAAAGCCGTTGGTGTTCGCGCACCGCGGCTTTCGCCATTTTTGAACCGGTCATATAGCCCCCAGCATCATCTGCACCATCTCCATCAGTGGACCGGTTAACCCAGGGTCAACGCGATACATCTCCACGATCCCCTCGCTCAACTCTTTCAGCTTTTGATGGCGTGGCGCATCCATTGCGACGGCAATCTTCGCTTCGCTGGTTTCTTTCTCCAGCCGAGCCAGGCGGGCCATAACGTTGTCTTCTGGTAGCAGACGGTTGCGGTATTCAATCGGCAGGACCGCCAGGATTGCCGGAGTCAGCTGGCGAACGTTCTCACGGTACCGTTCGCTGTTGAAATGGTTATCCAGGAAGCGGAAAAGCTTCTGCCGCTTTCGGCAGAGATCGTCAGGGAAAGTGATGTCGTAACCACCCTGCGCCCGGTACTCTTCGACGATCAGAGCAGAAACGACATCCTGACCATCTACACCCGCCCATGAACGAACGGCATTTCGAATATCTTCGTGACACGGCCCCTTATAGGTTTGAGCGCGATTTATCACCGCTTGTTGCGGTACTCCTGTATCCTGGTAAAACGTAAGTGATTGCATAGTGCTTTCCCTTTCGTGGTTAAAGCGCCGGTCAGGCTACTTTTGGTTTGCTGATTTCAAGAATTTGGGTGGTGGTAAAGCGACCACCTGAGGCCTCAGCAATTTTCGATGCATAAGCTGTCTCACCGGTGTAATCAGTACGTGGCAAGCACCCACTATTGATCCACTTGTAAATTGCTCGCGGAGTCCGCTCGCATGCTTTGGCCACCACGGGTACGCGAATCAATTTGATGATTTCGCCAAGGCTTGTTGGTTGCATTTTTTAACCCTCAATATGAACTGTAAGTACATATTATGTCGGAACTGATAGTTCACGCAAGAGATATTATGATTGAACCTATGGTTCAGGAAGAAAAAGCGCGAAAAGACTTTTCCCATAGGCTAGCGCTGGCCTGCGATAAAGCTGGTTTGCCGGTTCATGGTCGTCAGGCTGAGATAGCCAAAAAGATGAAGTTGACACCAAAGGCCGTAAGCAAATGGTTTAACGGGGAATCAATTCCAAGACGCGGGAAGCTGCAAGAGCTTGCTGCGAGTATTGGTACAACTTCAACTTACCTGTTAGGTGACAGCGAGGCTGATGGAATATCTGAGGGACGCTTGCAGAAATCGACAGAAATATTTCGCATAGATGTGCTCAATGTATCTGTCAGTGCAGGCCCGGGCGTGATCAATAGCGAGTTCGTGGAGGTGCTTCGCTCTGTGGAATACTCAGTTGAAGATGCGCGCCAAATGTTCAACGGACGAAAGCAGGAACAAATCCGCATCATCAACGTCCGCGGAGACAGCATGTCTGGCACGATAGAGCCGGGTGATCTGCTTTTTGTCGATATCAGCATCCAACACTTTGATGGTGATGGAATTTACGCTTTCCTGTACGACGAAACAGCTCATGTTAAGCGACTTCAGAAGATGAAAGACAAACTACTGGTAATCTCAGACAACCAGACCTATCGCCCGTGGGAGCCAATTGAGAAGGAAGAGATGAACAAGATTTTCGTCTTCGGAAAGGTGATCGGCAGCATGCCGCAGACCTACAGGAAGCATGGTTAGCAAACTAACAGTGGCCAGATGATACGTTTGGGTGATTATTTTTATTTTTCACAGCAATAGGATGATTTATGACACAGTTTCAACTTGCGTTAATCGCCAGAGAAGTTGATGGAGAAGTCATCCATCTTCGCACCAAAGACGGATACATCAATGCCACATCAATGTGCAAGTCTGCAGGGAAGCTACTTGCCGACTATACACGACTAAAAACAACACAAGATTTTTTTGATGAATTATCACGCGATATGGGGATTCCCATATCGGAGTTAATTCAATCATTTAAAGGCGGAAGAGCAGAGAATCAAGGGACTTGGGTTCATCCAGACATCGCAATTAATTTAGCTCAGTGGCTATCTCCAAAATTTGCAGTGCAAGTATCGAGATGGGTGCGTGAGTGGATGTCAGGCGAAAGAGCGCCTGCCGAACTTCCTATCCACCTTAAGCGATATATGACAAACCGAGGCAGGGTTCCTCATACGCATTTTTCTATGCTTAATGAACTGACGTTTAACTTGGTTGCGCCACTTGAACAAGCCGGATATACGCTGCCTGAAAAAATGGTTCCTGATATTTCAGAAGGTAGGGTTTTCTCGCAATGGCTCCGTGACAACCGGGGTATTGAGCCGAAGACATTCCCAACATATAACCATGAGTACCCAGATGGCCGGACATTCCCGGTACGTCTATACCCAAACGAATATCTTGCAGATTTCAAACAGCACTTCAACGAAGTGTGGCTGCCTCAGTACGCTCCTAAATATTTTGCTGAACGAGACCAAAGGGCATTGACGTTGATTGAGAAAATCATGCTGCCTGACCTTGATTCCTAAATGCCACAGCCCGGCCACCGCGCCGGGTTTTTACTGCCCTTTCCTCACGAACTCCGCCGCATCCCGCAATACACCTTTGTGAATCATATTGCCCACGGTTTTTCGCTTCGCTTCCAGTCGATCGACAATAGCCTCACAGTCAATCACCACACCGTCGATTATCAACTCAACAACCGCCCCACCAATCTCACCAGCTATGAAAGCTGCGCGATCTTCCAGCAATTCATCACGTGACATATCCATACCTAAGCCCATAGCAATACCCTGTTTGGTGTTTTTTTGAGCATAGCAAGACTAGAGAAAAAAATAAATAATCTTAAAGTTCATATTGTTATGCGTTTATGAACTTACCACACCACTTAAATGTACTATTGGTACTTTACTTCAATGAACTTATAGTACATTATCATCCCATCGCGAAACACTAAGCGCATCAAGTTCAAACGTTCCGCCAGCCTGGCGACAAGGGCAAACACAGAAGTGAGCTTCGCGGTGGTGAATTGCCGAGTTAAAACGCTCAACCGTGAAGATCTGCGTCACGGCACCACCAGCGAAGTTCACTCAGAAAAACTGGAGAACATCATGGTTCATCAGCACTACGGTACACAGACGGTAAACCGCGGCGCAGTTCAGCCTGGAATGCTCGTCAAACACAAGGATTCAACCTGGACGGCATCAGCTAATGCTCGTGGTCGTTTGTATCTGCATCGCGGCGTTGAGATGACTTACACCAGGGATTTGCTGGTTGAAGTTTATCTGAACGGTCTGGGGAATGGCCTCAGCCATTAACGGAGAGTGTCATGCAAGACAAGAAATGTGGTTACTGCAGCAAGCCGGTTAAACAGGAAGAAGTAATCAAAAGCACCCTTCTCTATCGCAACGGCTCACAGCTGGCGCGCAAAGAGAAAGAGTACTGTTCCAGACGTTGCGCTTCGCACGACCAGATGGCTCACGAAGGCTAACGTACACCCCGCGCAAGGCGGGATCTACGTCCGGTGGTACCGACCAAAGTTACACCGGAAACAACATTAAAACCAAAGTTAACCCAATGGGCGCTATCAATGGCCCGGGGATTCTAACACCCAAAAATGAGGATCTCACATGGAATTCTTTAATGTGGTTAAAGCCACTCAGAAATCCGGAAAGCAAGATGCAGTGGTCTGGTTCACTGCCAAAACCGAGGCTCGCGCCAACCTGATGCTGGACGTTGCGCTGGAAGATGCTGGCATCGAAACTGGCCGTGGTAAGGACTACGCCAAACCGATTCGCACTGATTTTCCGGTTGTTGATGACCTGCCAGAAGAAGGCGAAGTTGATTTCACTTGGTGCGATCGTTACGAACTGGCCGAAGACCAGCGCACCTGGAATGTTAAACAACAGGCTGAAGATGAGTCTGTCGACAACGCAGATATTGAAGACAGCACCGCAGAAGAATCTCAGCAGTCAGAGCAGCCGAACCTGATCGTTGTCGCCACGCTGCCATTCCGTCAGCGCGTGCTGGCTCAGTTCATTGGTGATGGTGAGTATCTCTATCACGTCGATGCAGCGCAGAAAAAAGAAATCGTTGGCCTCGAAATGGATACTGATGACGCGTACGTCCAGAACCTGCTGCTGGCAGCTGAGAATGTGGAAGCATTCAAAAAAGCCATTGAGCACGATATTCATAAGGTCGTGAATGCCGTTAAGAAAGTCTTCTCTGTCGACGGTAAAAAACCGGAGCTGGCAACAGTTATCCAGTTCCTGACGGTGTGGTTCAAAACTGAATACATCGATCGCGGCCTGCTGGTCAAGGAATGGCAGAAAGGCAATCGTGTAACAACCATTAATCGCACACCTTCAGGTGCGAGCGCCGGCGGCGGCATTGTCTCTGACCGTAAATTCCCGCAAACCATTCTCGGTCTGGAGCATGAGATTGCTCTGGCTTTACGTGCTCGTGACCGCGAATTTGATATTTACAACGTCCCTCTGGATATAGAACTGCAGGCAAACTCCATCATGAATAAGATGGACGATCCCGAATGGCTGGCAACTCGAGAGAGATTCGTTTCAATTCCTGGTGGCCTGGACTACTCACGTGCCTGCATCATCGCAACAGTAAAAACCACACCAGAGGGGCTTTATGCTGATCCTGTAAAACACCAAGAATATTTGAATAGAGTACTTACGGAAACCGACCACGCCAACCCAGATCCATTGCTCGTTGATATAGCCTGCGGTCGTTCGTCTATGCCTGTACCTATGAAACAGGAAAAAGTAACGGCCGAAGAGGTAAACAAAATTCTTGCAGCTTCCCGCGGAGAATATGTCGAGGGGATTAGTGACCCTACAGACCCGAAATGGATCACAGAAGACCTCGCATCAACCGCCCAACAAAAAGATGACCGTTCACCACTTAATGAGGAAACCACCAGCGATGTGCAGATGGAAGAAACTGTCAGTGATGAAGAACAGGCTGGTAATGAAGTGCAGCCAGGCGAAAGCAGTCTGGAAACTGGTGAAGAGTCAGATGCCAGCCAGCAAGCCGATGTAAACCAGAATACGGATTCTGTCGTCCAAAATAGCGATTCTGTAAACCAAGCCGAACCAGTTGCTGCGCAAACCGAGCCAGAAGCGAAATCTGACGAACCGGCTGTTGTGTATCCCGCTTACTTCGAGCCTGGGCGCTATGAAGGTCTGCCGAACGAGGTTTATCACGCAGCGAACGGGATCAGCAGCACGCAGGTAAAAGATGCCCGCGTCAGCCTGATGTACTTCAACGCACGCCACGTCGCCAAAACGATCACCAAAGAGCGTTCTCCAGTTCTGGACATGGGTAACCTGGTGCATGGACTGGCGTTGCAGCCAGAGCAGCTTGATGAAGAGTTCAGCGTTGAACCGATGATCCCGGAAGGCGCGTTCACCACGACGGCAACAATCCGCGCGTTTATCGATGAGTACAACGCAGGTCTGCCAGAGCAATTGAGCGCCGACGACATAAAGACATTGCTCGAGGAATACAACGCCACTCTGCCTGCTCAGGTACCACTGGGTGGTTCAGTCGAGGAAACTGGCCAGAGCTACATGTCGCTGCCAGAAGAGTACCAGCGGATCGAAGCGGACCAGAAGCAGACCGCAGCGGCGATGAAAGCCTGCATCAAGGAATACAACGCCACTCTGCCTGCCCAGGTGAAAACCAGTGGTAGCCGTGATGCCTTACTCGAGCAGCTGGCAATCATCAATCCTGACCTGGTGGCGCAGGAAGCGCAGAAACCGCAACCGCTGAAAGTGTCCGGTACCAAAGCGGATCTGATTCAGACCGTGAAGTCTGTGAAACCAGACGCCGTCTTTGCCGACGAACTGCTGGATGCGTGGCGCGAGAATCCGCAAGGGAAAGTGCTGGTCACTCGCCAGCAACTGAGCACTGCGCTGGCCATTCAGAAAGCCCTGCTACAGCACCCAACCGCCGGGATGCTGCTTCAGCACCCAAGTCGCGCCGTTGAGGTCAGCTATTTTGGCTTTGACGATGAAACCGGTCTGGAAGTCCGCGTTCGTCCAGACCTTGAGATCGACCTGGACGGCGTGCGCATTGGTGCCGACCTGAAAACTATCAGCATGTGGAACATTAAGCAGGAAGGCCTGCGCGCCAAACTGCACCGGGAAATCATCGACCGTGACTATCACCTGAGCGCCGCCATGTATTGCGAGACCGCAGCACTGGACCAGTTCTTCTGGATTTTCGTCAACAAAGACGAGAACTACCACTGGATCGCCATCATCGAAGCATCCGCCGAACTGCTGGAGCTGGGCATGCTTGAGTACCGTAAATCAATGCGTGCTATCGCTACCGGCTTTGACACTGGCGAATGGCCAGCGCCCATCACCGCTGATTACACCGACGAACTGAACGACTTCGACCTGCGCCGCCTTGAAGCACTGCGTACTCAGGCATAAGGGGAACGATGATGGAAAACATGAATATCGTAACTGCAGAGCAACAGGCTCCGAACACTATTTCCGCCAGCAACGCCATTTTTAACGTTCAGGCATTAACGCAGCTTCAGTCTGTGGCGGGACTAATGGCACAGGCTGCCGTCACGGTTCCCGAGCATCTTCGCGGGAATCCTGCCGACTGCATGGCAATCATCATGCAGGCCATGCAATGGGGCATGAACCCTTACGCAGTGGCGCAGAAAACTCACCTGGTCAACGGTGTGCTGGGCTATGAAGCTCAGTTAGTAAACGCGGTGATCTCCAGCTCTAACGCCATCGTTGGCCGCTTTCACTATGAGTACGAAGGCGACTGGTCGAAATGCGCCAGCAGCCGCGAAGAGATCGTGAAGAAGCCTGCAAAAGGCGGTGGGACTTACGACAAGAAAGAGATGGTACGGGGCTGGAACAGCGCCGATGAGCAAGGTTTGTCGGTTCGTGTGGGCGCCGTCATTCGCGGCGAAAGTGAGATTACCTGGGGCGAACCGGTATTCCTCTCCAGCGTGATTACACGTAACTCTCCACTGTGGATTTCGAACCCGAAACAGCAGATCGCATATCTGGCCCTTAAATACTGGGCGCGACTGTACTGCCCTGCGGTCGTTCTCGGCGTGTATACCCCGGATGAAGTCGAGCAGCGCACAGAGAAGGAGATTAACCCGGCACCGCAACGCGTTAGCCTGGCGGATATCTCAGGTGACACCGTCACAACCACACAGAGCGCACATGAATCATCGGTAAATATCGGCTCACTGGCCGATGATTTCCGCGAACGCATCGATGCTGCACAGGATGTTGATAGCGCCAAAGCGCTGCGTGCTGACATCGAAAGTGCGAAGGCCACGCTCGGATCCGCCCTGTTCACCGAGCTGAAGAACAAAGCAGTGAAGCGCTACTACCTGGTTGATTCACGTAACAAGGTTGAAGCCGCGATTAATTCCCTGCCGTCTCCGGATGAACCGGGCGCAGCAGAGCGATTCGCCGAAGTTGAGCGCGTGCTGGCAACCAATAAGCGTCACATGGGCGACGAGCTGCACGATCAGTTCAGCATCACCCTGGCGGATATGAAACCGGAATACGTGGCCTAAGGGAGGCGGGAGGGAGAACCCTCCCGGTAACGACATGTTAAGAGAAGAATCTGTCAAGCACCCGGCGATCCGTTATCACGGCGGTAAATTCCGCCTGGCATCTTGGATTATCCCTCAGATGCCAGAACACATTTGCTACGTAGAACCGTTCGGTGGTGCAGCTGGCGTGCTTCTGCAAAAGCCCCGCAGCTACGCGGAAGTTTATAACGACCTGGATGGCGAGGTGGTGAACCTGTTCCGCGTGCTACGTGACCCGGAAATGAATCAACGCCTGCGCGATGCTTGCGCATTAACGCCTTACTCACGTGATGAGTTCTGCGCAGCAAGGGAGGTTGTCACGGAGTCCGTAGAGCGCGCTCGCCGCATGGTTGTTCGTGCCTGCATGGGTTTTGGTTCTGCATCCGGCATCGGTGGCAACTCGGGATTTCGCAGCGACAGTAAGCGCAAATACGCCACGGCGGCGCACCTGTGGGAGCGTTATCCCGAAAATCTGTCGGCGGTCTGCCAGCGCCTGCAGGGAGTCATCATCGAAAACAAAGACGCGCTAGCAGTGATGCGCGCCCACGATGCCAAAACGACATTGCATTACATCGATCCGCCATATGTACCGGAAACCCGCGTACAGGGTAACCGCTATTACAACCATGAAATGACAGTCGAAGGTCACGAACAACTGCTGGCTGTGGCCAGAACGATGACTGGCATGGTGATGATCAGCGGGTACGACACTGATGTTTACAACGACATGCTGGTCGGTTGGCAGAAGATGGAAAAATCATCACGCATTAGCGCAGGAAGAGGTACGAAAGTCAGAACTGAATGCCTGTGGAGCAATCCCGCAGCACAACAGACGGAGCGTGCAGCATGAAACTGATTAACCGAGCCAATCAGCAATCCCCATTAGCGCGCCAGGCATGCGACATCGCACTGGCAACCCACCAGCAACGCTACGGCGACTACGGGCGTAGCAAGATGAAAGAGACGTACACGGTGAGAGTTGAAGGCGTGAAGGTCTGGGTTGAGGTGGTTAACCGTAAGGCCAGCTACGTGGCCACGGCGATGACAGGTATGCGCCGGCTGCGCGCGCTGCCGGGTCAGGTTTCTTGATAACGATATTTCATTAACAGTTTTCCGGCAGCTCTATAATGAGTTGCCGGATCCGGAGGTAGTATGGCCAAGCTTCTTAATCTGCAGGAATGGGCGAATTCGACTTATTCAACCCCGCCGTCTCTTTCAACACTTCGCCGCTGGGCGCGGGAGGGGCGCATTTACCCTGCTCCGGAACTTCATGGCAAAGAATATAAGGTTCAGCCTGACGCCACCTATGTGGATCCGAGCAAGAAGAACCTTCGTCCCAAATCAAAACGCTTAGCGCTGCCAACTGGCGGCACTCTACTGGAGAGACTGACTCATGGCGAAAAGGCCAGTACGTTACGACGCTAACCTGCCCCGTAACCTGACCTATCGTAAAAGAGACAGGCTTTATAGCTGGCGAAACCCGATTACCGGTCAAGAATTATCTCTTGGCCGGATCGACAGAAAGGACGCCATTTCTCAGGCCATCGAGGCCAACAACTACATCGACCAAAATTACCTTCCGTCAGCGCTGCTTGACCGCATAAAGGAAACACCAACGTTTACGGTTAAAGCGTGGCTCGAGCGCTACGAAGTAATTCTTGAGCGAAGAGAATTGAAGCCCAACACGATGAAGGTCAGGCGCAATCAGATCGCCACTATCAGTGATGAATTCGGACGTATGCCGCTATCGTCGGTCAGCACGAAGGATGTATCTACTTTCCTGGAGAGTTACATACTCTGCGATAAGAAGAGTATGGCCTCAGGCCTGCGTTCGGTATTGTTGGATATTTTCAGGGAGGCGATCGTCGAGGGACATATTGAAAGGAACCCGGCAGAGCCGACAAGAACGCCGACGCCAAAAGTTAAGCGTGAGCGTCTTTTACTCGAGCAGTTTGAGATAATAAGGGATGCCGCAACCGCTCATTCTGGATGGGCTGCAAATGCATGTGACCTGGCGCTGGTCACCGGGCAGAGAAGAGAGGACGTATCGTTGTTCAGATTCAGCGATATCAGGGATGGAAGGTTGTTTGTGACGCAGGAAAAGACAGGTCACAAATTGGCGTTGCCACTTGATTTGCGACTGGACTCTGCTGATTTGGTGCTGCAGGATATTATCGACCGTTGTCGTAAAAACAACCCGTCAGACTTCATGCTTTATTCTGCGGTAAGGCGTGGTGGCAGGAAGCCAGGTCCGTTAACTCCGGACGGAATCACCCAAGCATTTTCTGATATCAGGGATTCTACAGAGTTAAAGTTTGGCCCCAACCCTCCCCCGTTCCATGAGATCAGGAGCTTGGCGAGCAGACTCTATGAAAGAGAGCGCGGAGAGGATTTTGCACAGAGACTGCTGGGGCATAAAAATTTAACAATGACCAAAAAATACCTGGACGCACGCGGTGCAGAATATGTTATGGTTTAGACAGGATATGGAAATTTCGAGTAATTTTCGTGGGATTTCGTGAAAGCACCGAAAAAACCCAATGAAAACAGATAGATAAAAAGAGACCGAATACGATTCCTGTATTCGGTCCAGGGAAATGGCTCTTGGGAGAGAGCCGTGCGCTAAAAGTTGGCATTAATGCAGGCTAAGTCGCCTTGCCTTTTAAGAATAGATGACGACGCCAGGTTTTCCAGTCCACAGCTAAAGCGGTCGGAAAAAAAGCGCCAGAGCATCATAAAATGTGAAAAACCGCAGTGCTTTCGCAAGCATCTGCGGTTTTTTATTGGAAACCTGAACGTTAGCAGAGCTTGTCGGCGCGCTCGATAAACGGGGCCAGACTCATTTTCTGTCCCGGATTCGCCGGGTCATCGATCTGAATGATGCTAATCGGCTGGCCGCTGCTCTTGCCGCTGGCCACCTGCTGCTCGGCGGTTTCATTTAACGGGTATTGCACCAGCGTGCTCGGGTTGATGGCATACAGCGCATGGCCCGGACGGCAGGTCAGCATCACCTCTTCGCGGTTGAACGCCCATTTATCCTTACCCACTTCAAAACGGCTGACGGTGATAACCTGCGGTGCGGCAAACGCGCTCCCCGTGCAGGCCAGCAATATGAGAGAAAGTACTGTCTTTTTCATATGATATTTAACCTTGTCAGAAGGGTTCCCAGGTGGCGAACAGACTGACCGTTGCCAGTACCAGCGCCCCCAGCACCACTTCTGCCTGTGTCATCCTGATAAAAATCTGTTGTGCTCGCCCGGTCTCCGGACGAAACCGTGGCACCAGAAAATACCGATTTGCCAGCGCAATTACCACCATCAACGCCACCAGCGCACATTTGAACAACAAAAACTGCACGTAGTCAGCCTGCCAGGGAATATGGACGCCCAGTATCATGAGCGCATTGATCGCTCCGCTGAGCAGCACGCCCGCGACCGCATAATGGCCCACGCGCGAGAAGCGCATCATGGTATAGATGGAGGCATTCTGCCAGCGCCCTTTCGCCAGACGCATGCAGAACAGCAGGGGCAGTAATCCGCCAAGCCAGGTAGCAGCACAGATCAGGTGAAAAGCGTGATTAAGGCGCTGCAACGCCCCCATCGGACCGTCGTTCATCGCCGCGTGCCCTACCCCCGCCAGCAGGATAAGCTGCCCCATGGCGAGCAGCAGCGGCCGCGAACCTTTCAGCGGCGCGAGCCATGCTGCAGCGACCGTCATCGCAGCGAGAATCATTTGCCACAGCCAAACGCCGCCAAACTGTGTCCTCATTACGCCGGACCAGACCTGTGGGGCAAATACATCGCCCCAGCCGTTACCCATCTGCCCGCCCTGAAGCATAAACATCAGGAGTGCAGCCGCCAGGCTCACAAAAGCCGCCACTTTCTGCTGCAGCTGGAAACGTCGGGACATCAGCCGCTGGAGAGAGGAAGGCGTAAACCAGACGCTGTAAAGCGCGTTGCCAAAAATCAGCATCAGCGCCCCGAAATGGATAAAGCGCAACCCGATATAACACAGCGCCAGCATGCTATTTCACGCTAAAGTGGTAGCTACCTTTGGTTTTATGACCGTCTACCGAGACGACATGCCAGTCTACCTGGTACGTCCCTGGCGTCAGCGTTTGATCCAGCGGAACGGTGAGCTGCTCCTTGTTCTTTTCGTCGCGCGTGGCGGTTCCCGTTTTGATGACCTGCTTTTGCGCATCCGTCACCACCACACCGCTAAATCCCGGTTCGATGCCTTCTGAAAAATTCAGCGTAAGTGCCTGCGGAGCGCTCACCACGCTGTCCGCTGCCGGGATCGGCTGCTTAAGGTGCGCATGCGCCAGCACGGAGGGGGTCATCATTGTAGAGGCCAGAAAAACCAGTGCGCATACCGCGCGGGAAGCGGAGAAACCCATCGCAATCATTCCTTTTTGTTATGTCTGTATGCTAAAGAATAACGCTGTATAATAAACGAGTCGAGGATCATCCTGCCTCCGCTTGTCATCGTCGTGCAATCGCGGTAACGTTGCCGCCGCATAAAAAGGAGAAGGTAATGAAGATCAATCTGGCCGCCCTTCCACAGGACGAGATGGATAAAGTGAATGTCGATCTCGCTGCCGCTGGCGTCGCGTTTAAAGAGCGTTACAACATGCCTGTCGTGGCTGAAGTCGTTGAACGGGAACAGCCCGCCCATCTGCGCGACTGGTTTCGCGAAAGACTCATCGCCCACCGTCTCGCCTCGGTCAACCTCTCCCGTTTACCGTACGAACCTAAAGTTAAATAAGCTTAACGAGCCGTTACACTTCCTTACGCTGAATCTGGCAGGATAAGAAAACCCTGATAAATTTAGGTGTATTCTTAAATCCCTGCGACTCAGTGTATAAGGAAGTCACGATGTCACATTGGAATATAGCGGCGGCCCAGTATAGCGGGCAGCATCAGAGTGTCGATGACCATATCACGCACCACCTGCGCTTCATTGCCGAAGCAGCACGGCAGGGGTGCGATCTGCTGGTGTTTCCTGAACTGTCATTAACAGGCTAGGGAACGACGACGTTACCTCTCCCACCCGGCGACGCCCAGCTGGAACCGCTGCTCGACGCGGCGCATCGTTACCGGATAACCGTGATTGCCGGGCTCCCCGTGGAGCGGGATGGTCAGCGCCAGAAAGGTCTCGCGCTCTTCACCCCCGCTCGTCAACGCATCCTTCGCTACCCGCAAGGTGGCGGAGCCAGCCTGGTGCCGGGAGAGAAACAGCTCAGCATTATTGATGCGCATGCCGATTCCCCCAATCTCGATCCCAGAGCGTCGCTGTTTACCAGCTGTCAGTCAGTGGAGGATAACCGCTGGCGGCAGTCCATCAGTACCCTGCAGCGCTTCGCGCATAAATATGCCATAGCGGTGCTGATGGCGAACGCCTGCGGCGGTAGCGCGCTGTGGGATGAAAAAGGCCAGCTGATCGTTCGCGCGGATAAGGGCGAGCTGCTGTTGACCGGCACGCTCGGCGGAGAGGGTTGGCAAGGCGATATCATTCCTTTAGGCTAGGCGTTTTAAGCTCAGGAGTGTTCAATGCTGCGCGTCATCGATACCGAAACTTGCGATCTTCAGGGCGGAATTGTGGAAGTGGCCTCTGTCGACGTGGTTGATGGTAAAATCGTCAACCCAATGAGCCATCTGGTGCGTCCTGACCGCCCCATCAGCCCTCAGGCGATGGCTATCCATCGCATTACCGAATCGATGGTGGCGGACAAGCCGTGGATCGAAGAGATCATTCCCCACTATTACGGTAGCCCCTGGTACGTCGCGCATAACGCCAGTTTTGACCGCCGGGTGCTTCCTGAAATGCCGGGGGAATGGATTTGTACCATGAAGCTGGCGCGTCGCCTCTGGCCGGGCATTAAATACAGCAACATGGCGCTGTACAAGTCCCGCAAGCTCAGCGTCCGCACGCCTGAGGGGCTTCATCATCACCGCGCCCTGTACGACTGCTATATCACCGCAGCGCTACTCATCGATATTATGAACACCTCGGGCTGGACGCCGGACGATATGGCAACGATTACCGGACGCCCCGCACTGCTGACCACGTTTACCTTTGGTAAATACCGGGGCAGAGCGGTGTCGGATATTGCGGATAAAGACCCGGGCTATTTGCGCTGGCTGTATAACAACCTTGACAAAATGAGCCCGGAACTGCGCCTGACGCTGAAGCACTATCTGGGCGAAGCTTAACGCTCTGCACGGCCTGGCAGCGTCTCCTGCGCCAGGCCAATCAGGAAGGCATACTCCAGCGCCACCCCTTCATACGATTTAAATCGTCCCGATTTCCCGCCGTGTCCGGAATCCATGTCGGTACACAGCAGCAGCAGGTTGTCGTCGGTTTTCAGCTCCCGCAGTTTCGCCACCCATTTTGCCGGCTCCCAGTACTGCACCTGAGAGTCATGCAGGCCGGTGGTGACCAGCATGTGGGGATAGGCTTTCGCCTCGACGTTATCGTAAGGGCTGTACGTTTTCATATAGCGGTAGTAAATCTCATCCTGCGGATTCCCCCACTCTTCAAACTCCCCGGTCGTCAGCGGAATGGATTCATCAAGCATGGTCGTCACCACATCGACAAACGGCACCTGCGCGACAATCCCCTTAAAGCGTTCAGGACGCTGGTTGATAACCGCCCCCATTAGCATACCACCCGCGCTGCCGCCCATGCCAAAGCAGAGCTTAGGATCGCCATAGCCCTGATCAATCAGCGCATCGCAGACGTCGAGGTAGTCATTGAAGGTGTTTTTCTTTTTCAGGAATTTCCCGTCCTCATACCAGTGCTGCCCCAGCTCACCGCCGCCGCGAATATGGGCGATGGCGAAAACAAAGCCGCGGTCGAGCAGGCTTAAACGGCTGCTGCTGAAATCAGCATCCATGCTGGAGCCGTAGGAGCCGTAGCCGTACACCAGAATCGGGTTTTTGCCTTTCTGGAAATGGGCTTTGTGATAGACAAGCGAGACGGGGACCTCGACGCCATCCCGGGCGGTGACCCACAGGTGCTCGCTGCGGTAGTTTTCGGACTCAAACCCTTTAACCTCGGTCTGCTTAATTACCTGACGCTGCCCGGTATCCATGTCCAGCTCAAACAGGGTGTCCGGTGTGGTCATGGATGAGTAGCCGTAGCGCAGCCGCGATGATTCGGGTTCGGGATTGAACCCAATCCACGTCACATAGGCCGGGTCGTCGAACGCGATCCCCACCACTTCCCGCGTTTTGCGGTTGATTTGCCGGATGCTGGTCAGCCCGCGCTGGCGCTCCTCCACCACCAGCCAGTCGGTGAACAGGGTAAACCCTTCCAGCATCACCTGATCCCGCGCGGGGATAAGCACCTCCCACTTGCGCTCATCGCGTACTTTGGTTTTATAGAGGCCAAAGTTTTTACCCTCGCGATTCGAGCGCAGATAAAAGCTGTGCTGGAAGTGATCCAGGCTGTACTCATGATCCTTTCGGCGCGGCAGAAAACAGAGCGGCTGGGCGTCCGGCAATTCGGCATCCAGCAGCAGGACTTCCGACGTCGTGGCGCTGGCCAGGAAGATAATGACATAGTGGCGCGAAGAGGTTTTATGCAGGCTGACATAAAACGTTTCGTCTTTCTCTTCGTAGACCAGCTCGTCGTCAGCGGAGTCCGTTCCGATGGTATGCCGCCATACCTGATAGGGCAGCAGCGTAGAGGCGTGCTTTTTGACGTAGTACACCGTCTCGGAATCATTCGCCCAGACAAAATCCGGGGAGACGTTTTCCAGCATTTCCGGATACCAGTTGCCGGTGTCCAGGTTGCGAAAACGCAGGCCGTACTGGCGACGGGAGAGATAATCCTCCGCCAGCGCCATCACCGCGTTATCCGGCGAAATGGACATGCCGCCCAGAGTATAAAACTCGCTGTGGGCCGCGCGTTGGTTGGCATCCAGCAGAATATCCCACGCATCCCATTCGGCGCTCAGGACCGACTGACGCTGGTAGATGGGATACTCGTTGCCGGGCTCATAAATATGGCGATAGCGATAGCCATTTTTGGTCCAGGGCGCGGAGATATCGCGCTGGGGAATACGCTGCACCATTTCATTCAGCAGCTGGTCCTGAAGCGTCTGCTGGCTGGACATGACCTTGCGGCCGTAGTCGTTTTCCTCGTGCAGGTAGTCGAGCACCTCTGGCCGGGAGCGCGAATCGTCCCGTAGCCAGTAATAGTTGTCTATACGCGTATCGCCATGCGTGGTGATCGCATAAGGTATACGTCGGGCTTTCGGTGGCATGTCGTCATTCTTTTTCGTTTTACACCCTATAAGGTTGGCAAAACCCACGCATGATGCAAGCGAAACAGGGTCGCAACGGCGAGAACTATCCCTGTAACGCCTGTTTTTGTTCCCGAATATCCCGCTCAATGCCCTCACGCACGTCCTGCGGGATCTTCAGCGCGTCGCCAAGCGCATTCAGGTAGCTCCGCTCCATAAAGTGATCGATATCGATGGCGGCACAGCTGAGGAAATAGAGTTCAAGCGCCTCTTCCTCATTTTTCACGCTTTGCGCCAGACGCTGCGGATCCAGGGGCTGTTCGATGGCCTGCGCCACCAGCGCTCTGCCCTTCTCTTCGACGCCGGCTTCGCGCAGCTGCAGTTCGATCGCCAGCCGTTCCTTATCGTCGATATGTCCGTCACTTTTCGCGGCAAAAACCAGCGCAAGAATGAGCCTTTCGGTGCGCAGATCCAGCGGCGAGGTATGCTCGCCGTAGTGCGGTTCATCGCTGTGCGCGGTCCGGACCCTGTCCTTGTATTTATTCCACAGGACGGTGCCCGCAATGGCGCCCCCACCGGCCAGCAGCGCGCCTGTCCCGTACTTTGCCAGCAGCTTGCGCGAGGATTTATTCGCGACCAGCAGGCCTGCCAGCCCGCCGAGCGCCCCGGGCACCAGCAGTTTGCTGAGATCCCGCTCGCCTGAAGACGACGTTTTCTGCCCTAACAGTGATTGCAATTGATTTAGCCAGCAAGACATGATTTTCCTCACTTAACGGTGAACATGTTCCACAGCGTAAGCGAGCAGGCGTCAGGAAATGTCTGGACGGGCTAAAGAAGCGCAAATTTCTTCTCCCCTCACCTGGCCGTGCACAAGACAGACGCAAACGTTTTCGTTTATACTGCCCGCAACTTTTTCAGGGGGATTGTTATGATTCGTTTAGGAACCGCGCTGCGACCTGCGGCGACGCGAGTGATGCTGTTGGGATCGGGCGAGCTGGGAAAAGAGGTCGCCATTGAGTGCCAGCGTTTAGGCGTGGAAGTCATTGCCGTAGACCGCTACGCCGATGCACCCGCCATGCACGTCGCCCATCGTTCTTATGTGATTAACATGCTGGACGGCGATGCCCTTCGTGAGCTGATTTCACGCGAGAAGCCTGATTTTGTCGTGCCGGAAATTGAAGCCATCGCCACCGACACGCTGATTGCGCTTGAGCAGGAAGGCCAGCGCGTGGTGCCCTGCGCGAAAGCCGCAAAGCTGACCATGAACCGCGAAGGCATTCGTCGTCTGGCGGCAGAAGAGCTCGGGTTGCCCACGTCGAGCTATCGTTTTGCTGGCGATAAAGCCGCATTCCTGCAGGCCGTTGAGGAGATTGGGTACCCGTGCATCGTTAAGCCGGTGATGAGCTCCTCCGGTAAAGGACAGAGCTTTATCCGCGGCAGCAGCACGGTGGACAAGGCGTGGGAGTACGCCCAGCAGGGTGGCCGCGCAGGCGCCGGTCGCGTGATCGTTGAAGGGGTGGTGAAGTTTGATTTCGAGATCACCCTGCTGACCGTCAGCGCCGTTGACGGCGTCCATTTCTGCGACCCGATTGGCCACCGCCAGGAAGATGGCGATTACCGCGAATCCTGGCAGCCGCAGCAGATGAGTGCCCTGGCGCTGGAGCGTGCGCAGGCGATCGCCCGTAAAACCGTCCTGGCGCTGGGCGGCTATGGCCTGTTTGGCGTGGAGCTGTTTGTGTGCGGCGATGAGGTGATCTTCAGCGAAGTCTCCCCTCGCCCGCATGACACCGGCATGGTCACGCTGATTTCGCAGGATCTCTCCGAGTTCGCCCTGCACGTGCGCGCCTTCCTCGGCCTGCCCGTCGGCGGTATCCGTCAGTACGGCCCGGCCGCCTCGGCGGTGATCCTGCCGCAGTTAACCAGCCAGAACGTTACGTTTGATAACGTCGACGCGGCGGTGGGTGCCGGGTTGCAGGTCCGTTTGTTCGGCAAGCCGGAGATCGACGGAACCCGTCGTCTTGGCGTGGCGTTAGCCACAGGAGATAACGTTGACGACGCCGTGGCGAGAGCGAAAGCGGCCGCAGCAAGCGTTAAGGTAACGGGATAAAAAAACGGGCCGAAAGGCCCGTTTTTCATGCGGCGAATGACTTACTGCTTCGCGCCTTCTACCGCTTCGCGAGCCAGTTTGGTGATGCGATCCCAGTCGCCCGCTTCCAGCGCATCCGCCGGAACCAGCCATGAGCCACCGATGCACAGCACGCTTTTCAGCGCCAGGTAGTCACGGTAGTTGGCAGGAGAGATACCGCCCGTCGGGCAGAAGCGTACCTGAGAGAATGGACCGGCAATGGCCTGCAGCGCTTTGGTGCCGCCGTTCGCTTCCGCCGGGAAGAATTTGAACTCTTTCAGACCGTAGTCCATGCCCAGCATCAGTTCAGAAACGGTGCTAATGCCCGGGATCAGCGGAATGGTGCCTTCGGTGGCGGCTTTCAGCAGCGACTCGGTCAGGCCCGGGCTGATGGCAAACTGTGCGCCCGCTTCGGTCACTTCAGCCAGCTGTTTTGCGTTCGTTACGGTACCCGCACCGATAATGGCGTCCGGCACTTCTTTAGCAATCGCGCGAATGGCATCCATCGCGCAGGCGGTACGCAGGGTCACTTCCAGAACGCGAACGCCGCCCGCAACCAGCGCTTTCGCCATCGGTACAGCGTGCTCCAGCTTGTTTACCACGATAACCGGCACGACAGGGCCAGTGGTCAGGATTGCTTCTGCACTTGTTTTCCAGTTTTTCATCAGAGTCTTCTCTCGCCAGATCGTTAAATCAAGTCGTCTTAAAACGTAATACAGGTTGCGCCCTGCTCAGCACCGGAGAGGTTCTCACGCAGTGCGCCAAACATTTCGCGCCCTGTTCCCACGCGCGACGCGCTCAGGTCAGGAATATGGGGCTGACGTGCCGCCAGCTCGGCGTCATCCACCAGCAGGGTTAACTCGCCTGTCTGACCGTTAACGCGGATCATGTCACCGTCACGCACTTTCGCCAGCAGGCCACCGTCGTACGCTTCCGGCGTCACGTGGATAGCTGATGGCACTTTACCTGAGGCGCCAGAGAGGCGTCCATCGGTCACCAGTGCAATTTTGAAACGGCGGTCCAATAATACACCAAGTGGTGGCATAAGTTTATGTAATTCTGGCATCCCGTTGGCTTTAGGCCCCTGATGACGCACCACTACCACGCAGTCTTTGTCGAGCAGACCGGCGTCAAAGGCAGGTAATACGTCGTGCTGGCTTTCAAATACCACCGCTGGCGCTTCGATAATCTGGTTCTCTTCCGGTACGGCAGAGGTCTTCATTACCGCGCGACCGAGGTTACCGCTCAGCACCTTTGTGCCACCGTGAGGAGAGAACGGTTTGTCGATGGTGGCGATAACCTGCGCATCAAGAGATGCGGTCGCCCCTTCGCGCCAGTCCAGCTCGCCGTTGTTCAGCCATGGCTCCTGGGTGTAGCGCTGCAGGCCAAAGCCCGCTACGGTGTTAACATCTTCATGCAGCAGACCGCCCTTCAGCAGCTCGCGCATGAGCAGCGGTACGCCGCCTGCGGCCTGGAAGTGGTTGATGTCAGCCGGACCGTTTGGATACAGGCGCGCCATCAACGGCACCACGGAAGAGATCTCGGAGAAGTCATCCCAGTTAATCAGAATGCCCGCCGCACGCGCCATGGCCACCAGGTGCATGGTGTGGTTGGTCGAACCGCCGGTGGCCAGCAGCGCGACAATCCCGTTGACGATAACTTTTTCGTCGACCATTTTGCCCATCGGCATCCATTCGTTGCCGTTTCCGGTCAGACGCGTGACCTGACGGGCCGCGGCCTCGGTCAGCGCCTTGCGCAGCGGTGCATCCGGCTGGATAAAGGACGAGCCCGGAAGCTGCATCCCCATAAACTCCACCACCATCTGGTTCGTGTTCGCGGTACCGTAGAACGTACAGGTGCCCGGCGCGTGGTAGGATGCAGCTTCCGCTTCCAGCAGCGCCTGACGATCTGCTTTTCCTTCCGCGTACAGCTGGCGAATGCGCACTTTTTCTTTGTTCGGCAGGCCGCTTGCCATTGGGCCCGACGGCACGAAGATCGCAGGCAGATGACCAAACGACAGCGCGGCCATCACCAGGCCCGGAACAATCTTGTCGCATACGCCGAGATAGAGCGCGCCATCAAACATGTTGTGTGACAGGCCCACCGCCGCGGACATGGCAATGACTTCACGGCTCAGCAGGGAGAGCTCCATACCGTCCTGACCCTGCGTCACGCCGTCGCACATGGCGGGTACCCCACCCGCCACCTGGCCGACCGCATTCACGCTGTGCAGCGCTTTACGGATGATATCCGGGTAGACCTCATAGGGCTGGTGCGCGGAAAGCATATCGTTATAAGCGGTAATGATGGCGATATTGTTACGCAACATGCTTTTCAGCGACGCTTTATCGTCAGGCTGGCAGGCGGCGAAGCCGTGCGCCAGGTTACCGCAGGCCAGCTGGGAGCGGTGAACGGTGTTGCTCTTCGCCTGTTCAATCCGGGCGAGGTAGGCCGAACGGGTCTCTTTCGAGCGCTCAATAATGCGCTTTGTTACGCGTAACAATGTCGGATTCATAAAAGCTCCTCTCATTTATCTGTCCGGGCTCGGGAGTTTACAAAGTCGCTGGCAGTTGTTAACAACGCTGAAACGCTTGCTGTCCGGAGCTCAGGGGCAAAATCACTTCCGGCAGTGTAATAAAAAAAGCTCCGCGGGTGAATCCACGCGGAGCTTAAAAGTTGAAAATTGTGCCACGAGCTGTGTTAGATCATGTTACCGGTAAAATAACACTTTCGGGCTAGCGGATTATCTTACTCAAACTCGTTCCAGGAGCGGCCATCACGGGTGATCATTGCCACCGACGCGACAGGTCCCCATGTGCCCGCCTGATACGGTTTTGGCGCATCCTGATCGGCAGCCCAGGCTTCGGTGATGGAGTCGACCCATTTCCACGCCTCTTCCACCTCATCGCGACGCACGAACAGCGCCTGGATACCGCGCATGGTTTCCAGCAGCAGACGCTCGTAAGCATCGGCCAGGTGTGTCTGGTTGAAGGTTTCGGAGTAGCTCAGATCCAGCTTGGTGGTCTGCAGGTTGTGTTTATGATCCAGGCCCGGCACTTTGTTCAGGATCTGGATATCCACGCCCTCGTCCGGCTGCAGACGAATGGTCAGCTTGTTCTGCGGCAGCTCCTGCCAGGACTCTTTGAACAGGTTCAGTTCCGGGTTCTTAAAGTAGACTACCACTTCGGAACATTTCGCAGGCAGACGCTTACCGGTGCGCAGGTAGAACGGAACCCCCGCCCAGCGCCAGTCGTCGATGTCCACGCGGATGGCCACGAACGTCTCGGTGTTGCTGGACTTGTTCGCGCCCTCTTCTTCCAGGTAGCCAGGCACCTTTTTGCCTTGCGCAAACCCGGCGGTGTACTGGCCGCGAACGGTTTTCTCGCGCACGTTGGAGCGGTCGATGCGGCGCAGCGACTTCAGCACTTTCACTTTGGCGTCACGGATGCTGTCCGCCGTCAGGTCAGACGGTGGAGACATGGCAATCATGCACAAAATCTGCAGCAGGTGGTTCTGGATCATGTCGCGCATCTGACCGGCCTGGTCAAAGTAACCCCAGCGACCTTCAATCCCTACCTCTTCCGCCACGGTGATTTCCACGTGGTCGATAGTGCGGTTGTCCCAGTTATTTACAAACAGGGAGTTAGCAAAACGCAGCGCCAGCAGGTTCAGCACCGTCTCTTTACCGAGATAATGGTCGATACGGTAGACCTGGCACTCTTCAAAGAACTCGCCCACCTGGTCGTTGATTTCACGCGAGGTTGCCAGGGACGTACCCAGCGGCTTCTCCATCACGACGCGCGCCGGTTTGGCGTTCAGTTTGGCTTCGCCCAGGCCTTTGCAGATGGCGCCGAAGGTGCTTGGCGGCATGGCGAAATAGTTAATGGTGACACGGTTTTTCTGATCCAGCATCGCGCCCAAGCGAGCGAATGCGCTGACGTCATTCACGTCAAGGTTGCAGAAATCGAGACGACCGCTCAGGGTATCCCACAAACTTTCATCAATTTTTTCCTTCATGAAAGTTTCGAGCGCCTCGCGGACGACTTTGGTATAAGCGTCCTTGTCCCAGTCGGCGCGCCCAACACCCAGGATACGCGTATCCGGATGAATTTGGCCCGCTTTCTCCAGTTGATACAGGGAAGGCAGCAATTTTCGGCGTGCAAGATCGCCTTTCGCGCCGAAAATGACCAGGTCACATGCCTGGGCTGTTTGCGTTACCGCCATGTCATTCTCCTCAGTTGGATCACCTGGTGCTTCTGCCAGGTATCGTTGTAATTTTATTACAATGCACTGTACTGCTTTTACGTCATTCCCGAAACCATTAGCTCTTATCGTCGCGTGCGATACCGCGATTTTTCACCCTTCGGATGATTTCGACGGCTTAATGACGCAACAACCGTCGTTTCTTTGCGCAACAGGGTCATAGCAAAACCCGACATCGATCAAGTAATGAAAAAAAACAACAACATTATCTCGTCGATTGTTACCCTTAATGGAAGCCACAGGGGTAATATCGGCTAAATCGAATCACGATTTCATCAATTAATGAAATCGTTTACACCCACGAGCGTCCTGTTAACATGAACATGCTGGAAAAAATCCAGTTTCAACTGGAACACCTTAGCAAATCCGAGCGAAAAGTGGCCGAGGTCATTCTCGCCTCTCCCGCTCAGGCGATTCATTCAAGCATCGCCGCTCTGGCACAGGAAGCGGGTGTTAGCGAACCCACGGTCAATCGCTTCTGCCGCAGCCTGGAAACGCGCGGCTTTCCTGATTTTAAACTGCATCTGGCACAAAGTCTGGCTAACGGCACCCCTTATGTTAATCGTAATGTGGATGAAGACGACAGCGTTGATGCCTATACCGCGAAAATTTTTGAGTCGGCCATGGCTTCGCTTGACCACGTCCGTCAGTCTCTGGACATGAGTTCCGTGAATCGCGCAGTGGATTTACTCACCCAGGCCAAGCGAATTGCCTTCTTTGGGCTCGGGTCGTCGGCGGCCGTCGCGCATGACGCCATGAACAAATTTTTCCGCTTTAACGTCCCGGTGATTTATTCCGATGACATTGTCCTGCAACGCATGAGCTGTATGAATTGCAGTGAAGATGACGTCGTGGTACTGATTTCGCATACTGGCCGCACTAAGAGTCAGGTAGAACTGGCGCAGCTGGCCCGTGAAAACGATGCCATGGTGATTGCGCTGACCACGGCGGGCACACCGCTGGCCCGTGAGGCGACGCTGGCGATCACTCTCGACGTGCCGGAAGACACCGACATTTATATGCCAATGGTCTCCCGACTGGCTCAGCTCACCGTGATTGACGTGCTGGCGACCGGTTTTACCTTACGCCGGGGGGCAAAATTCCGGGATAACTTGAAGCGGGTCAAGGAAGCGCTGAAGGAATCGCGTTTTGATAAAGAATTGCTTATAAAGAGCGATGTTCGATAGTTGATAACGAAGACGTCACGAATAATGACGAAGTAACGATTTACGGCATTCGGTCCCCTCTCCACTGCCTTGCAGCAGATGAAGGCCGATTCAATGTTCACGCAACACCAAAGTTGTTTCAGTCAACGGAGTATTACATGTCCAGAAGGCTTCGCAGAACCAAGATCGTAACCACCTTAGGCCCGGCCACCGATCGCGATAATAATCTCGAGAAAATTATCGCCGCTGGCGCCAACGTGGTGCGTATGAACTTCTCTCACGGTACGCCAGAAGACCATAAATTACGTGCCGATAAAGTGCGTGAAATCGCAGCTAAACTGGGCCGTCACGTTGCGATCCTCGGCGATTTGCAGGGTCCTAAAATCCGCGTTTCGACCTTTAAAGAGGGTAAAGTTTTCCTCAATATCGGCGACAAATTCCTGCTGGATGCCAACCTGGGCAAAGGCGAAGGCGATAAAGAGAAAGTCGGTATCGACTATAAAGGCCTCCCGGCTGACGTCGTACCTGGCGATATTCTGCTGCTTGACGATGGTCGCGTGCAGCTGAAAGTGCTGGAAGTTCAGGGCATGAAAGTGTTCACCGAAGTCACCGTCGGCGGCCCGCTCTCCAACAATAAAGGCATCAACAAGCTGGGCGGCGGCCTCTCTGCGGAAGCGCTTACTGATAAAGATAAAGCGGATATTGTGACTGCTGCGCTGATCGGTGTTGACTACCTGGCTGTCTCCTTCCCGCGCTGCGGCGAAGATCTTAACTATGCGCGTCGTCTGGCGCGTGATGCAGGCTGCGATGCCAAAATCGTCGCCAAAGTTGAGCGTGCGGAAGCCGTTTGCGATCAGGATGCTATGGACGACGTGATCCTTGCCTCTGACGTGGTGATGGTTGCGCGTGGCGACCTGGGTGTGGAAATCGGCGACCCTGAGCTGGTGGGGATTCAGAAAGCCCTGATTCGTCGCGCACGTCAGCTGAACCGCGCGGTGATCACCGCCACTCAGATGATGGAATCGATGATCACCAACCCGATGCCAACCCGTGCAGAAGTGATGGACGTGGCCAACGCCGTGCTGGACGGTACCGATGCTGTAATGCTCTCTGCGGAAACCGCTGCGGGCCAGTATCCGGCAGAAACCGTGGCCGCCATGGCACGTGTTTGCCTGGGTGCTGAAAAGATCCCAAGCATCAACGTCTCTAAACACCGTCTGGACGTGCAGTTCGACAACGTTGAAGAAGCGATTGCGATGTCTGCAATGTATGCGGCAAACCATCTGAAGGGCGTTACCGCGATCATCACTATGACCGAATCTGGCCGCACCGCGCTAATGACCTCTCGTATCAGCTCGGGTCTGCCGATCTTCGCCATGTCCCGTCACGAACGTACGCTGAACCTGACGGCGCTGTACCGCGGCGTGACGCCGGTACACTTCGACAGCACCAATGACGGCGTGGCCGCGGCGCACGATGCCGTAAACCTGCTGCGCGACAAAGGCTATCTGGTCTCTGGTGATATCGTCATTGTGACCCAGGGCGATGTGATGAGCACCATCGGCTCAACCAACACCACGCGCGTTATGACCGTCGAGTAATAACGTCTCTGTTAAAAAGCCCTCTCCAGATGGAGAGGGCTTTTTTTATTTCGTTGGATAAAGCTCTTTGCGTTTATACGGCTCTTTTTCACCCGGCTTACGCGTTTTAAGCAGCTTCAGGATCCACGTGTATTGCTCGGCATGGGGCCCTACCAGGATCTCCACCTCTTCGTTCATCCGACGGGCAATGGTGTGGTCGTCAGCGGTCAGCAGATCGTCCATCGGCGGACGAACCTCAATGCTCAGGCGATGCGTTTTGCCGTCATAGACCGGGAATAGCGGGATCACGCGGGCACGACACACTTTCATCAGGCGGCCAATCGCAGGGAGCGTCGCTTTATAGGTCGCAAAGAAATCGACAAACTCGCTGTGCTCGGGACCGTGGTCCTGATCCGGCAGATAGTAGCCCCAGTACCCCTGGCGTACCGACTGAATGAACGGCTTAATGCCATCGTTGCGCGCATGCAGGCGTCCGCCAAAACGACGACGCACCGTATTCCAGACAAAGTCGAAGATTTTATTGCCCTGGTTATGGAACATTGCCGCCATCTTCTGGCCCTGAGAGGCCATCAGCATCGCCGGAATATCAACGCCCCAGCCGTGTGGGACAAGGAAAATGACTTTCTCGTCATTGCGGTGCATCTCCTCAATGATATCCAGCCCTTTCCAGTCAACGCGATCGACAATTTTCTCCGGCCCTTTCAGCGCCAGCTCCGCCATCATCGCCATGGCCTGCGGTGCGGTGGTATACATCTCATCAATGATTGCCTCGCGCTCGGCGTCGCTCTTTTCAGGAAAACAGTAATAGAGATTGATCTGCGCGCGACGGCGGGCACTCTTGCCTAAGCGCCCGGCAAGACGGCCAATTTTACCCAGGACAGGATCGCGGACGGAAGCCGGCAGCAACGCTATCCCCGCAAAGGCGTAAACACCGAGCCAGGCGCCCCAGTTGCGCGGATGGCGGAAGGATTTTTCAAACTCAGGAATGTATTCAATATTGTTTTTTTGTGTTTCCATGCTGGATCCAGGGTCTGATGACGCAAAATTAATTCAGATAGTGTAGCGAGGCAGTCGTCCGCGCACAAAAGAAAAAGCCGGCGTCAGGGTGCGCCGGCTTTTTTAACAAAAACAGAGGGCTTAGTCTAAGCTCAGCTGCGGCAACACCTCTTTCACCTGCGCCAGGTAATCCGTACGATCTTTACCCGTCAGGCCTTCGGTGCGCGGCAGTTTCGCCGTCAGCGGGTTCACGGCTTGCTGGTTGATCCACACTTCGTAGTGCAGGTGCGGGCCGGTAGAGCGACCGGTATTACCGGAGATCGCAATACGGTCACCACGCTTCACCTTCTGTCCTGGTTTAACCAGCAGCTTACGCAGGTGCATATAGCGGGTCGTATACGTGCGACCATGACGTACCGCAACATAATATCCGGCTGCGCCGCTACGTTTGGCCACCACCACTTCGCCATCCCCAACCGCGAGTACCGGTGTGCCCTGCGGCATAGCAAAGTCAACGCCACGGTGCGGTGCGACGCGTCCGGTGACCGGGTTCAGACGACGCGGGTTAAAGTTGGAGGAGACGCGGAACTGTTTCGCCGTCGGGAAGCGCAGGAAGCCCTTTGCAAGGCCCGTACCGGTGCGGTCGTAGAACTTGCCGTCTTCGGCACGGATCGCGTAGTAATCTTTGCCTTCGGAGCGCAGACGCACGCCCAGCAGCTGGCTTTGCTCGCGCTTGCCGTCCAGCATTTCGCGGGACATCAGGACGGAAAACTCATCGCCTTTTTTCAGCTTGCGGAAATCCATCTGCCACTGCATGGCTTTGATCACCGAACTGATTTCAGCGCTGGTCAACCCTGCGTCGCGCGCGCTGGAGACAAAGCTTGCGCCCACGGTGCCTTTGAGAACGCTGTTGACCCAGTCGCCCTTCTGCATTTCGCTGGTCATTTTGAAACCGGTTGCCGTGCGATCGTAGGTGCGGGTTTCACGGCGGGACATTTCCCAGGTCAGACGCTGGAGATCGCCATCGGCCGTTAACGTCCAGGAGAGCTGTTGCCCAATTTTCAGGTTGCGAAGATCTTTATCTGCCGCCGCCAGCTGGCTGATATTGCCCATGTCGATGCCGTACTGGTTCAGCACGCTGCTCAGCGTGTCACCGGTAGAAACTACATATTCGTGGATACCCGCTTCGTTCTCGGTTTTATCGTCCAGTTCATCCTGTGGAATGGCTTCATCTTCCTGAGCCGACTGGTCGATAGGCTCACTGGCTTCAGGCAGCAAAGAGCGGATTTCGCTCTTTTCAAGCTCGATGGTTTTGATGATAGGGGCAGAACTCGGGTGGTAAACATAGGGCCGCCAGACGGCGACCGCTAAGGTGAGTACTGTAAGCGACCCCAGCATGACGCGGTGGGGTCGAGGCAGATTGTTAAATGCCAGGGCGACAGAGCGGGCTATCTGTTGCACGTATTCACTTCCTCGTTAATCTCCTTTCAGGCAGCTCGCATACTGGTTCGCCAGTTGGCTGAGGAACTGCGAATAGCTCGCTTTGCTCAACTGGATATTCGTTCCTAGCGGGTCAAGGGTCCCCATGCGCACGGATGTCCCCCTGGCCACGGCTTCTACGACCGCTGGCCTGAACTGTGGCTCAGCAAAAACGCATGTCGCTTTTTGCTCAACCAGCTGTGTTCTGATTTCATGTAAACGCTGCGCACCAGGTTGAATTTCAGGGTTGACGGTAAAGTGCCCCAGCGGGGTCAAACCGTAGTGTTTTTCGTAATAGCCGTAGGCGTCATGAAAAACGAAATACCCTTTTCCTTTCAACGGTGCGAGCTCATTACCTACCTGCTTATCGGTTGCGGCTAATTGTGCCTCAAAATCTTTCAGGTTGGCGTCTAGTTTGGCTCGACTTTGCGGCATAAGTTCCACTAATTTGTCATGGATTGCAACCGCTGAAAGCCGCGCTATCTCTGGGGATAACCAAAGATGCATGTTGTACTCGCCGTGATGGTGATCTCCATCACCTTTTTCACCGTCGGCAGCATGATGGTCATGTTCATCGCCGTCGTCATCCGTCCCTTTCATGAGTAACGGTTTCACGCCTGGGAGGGCGGCAATCGCGACCTGTTTTTCGCCCGCCACCTGTTTTGCTGACTTCTGCATAAACGCTTCCATTTCCGGACCAATCCAGACAACTAAGTCCGCGTTTTGTAAGCGTTTTACGTCTGAAGGGCGCAGGGAGTAGTCATGCTCGGATGCACCATCCGGGAGCAGAACCTGGGTTTCTGTTACCCCGTCAGCAATGGCAGACGCGATAAACCCGAGTGGTTTAAGCGAAGCGACAACCGCAGCGTTAACATCTTGTGCGGTTGTGCCCCAAAGGGCAGCGGATAATGCTGCGAAAAGAAGCGTATTTTTATGTAACATAATGCGACTAATCATCGTAGTGAATGCGTGGAATGTGATATTATAACATTCGTTGACTTCTTCAAGCTTAAAATGACATGACGACATTGGTTTCTCTTGAAAATATTTCGGTCTCATTTGGCCAGCGCCGCGTCCTTTCTGACGTGTCGCTCGATCTGAAGCCCGGCAAAATTCTGACGCTGCTCGGCCCCAATGGCGCAGGCAAATCCACCCTGGTTCGCGTGGTGCTGGGTCTGGTCGCACCCGATGAAGGCGTGATCAAGCGTGAGGAAAAATTGCGTATCGGCTATGTGCCGCAAAAGCTTCACCTCGACGCCACGCTGCCGCTGACGGTGAGCCGTTTCCTGCGCCTGCGCCCCGGCACGCGTAAAGCCGATATTCTCCCGGCGCTGAAGCGCGTGCAGGCAGGCCATCTTGTCGATGCGCCGCTGCAAAAACTGTCCGGCGGTGAAACGCAGCGCGTATTACTTGCCCGTGCGTTGCTCAGCAGCCCGCAGCTGCTGGTGCTGGATGAGCCGACTCAGGGTGTAGACGTCAACGGCCAGGTCGCGCTGTACGATCTTATTGACCAGCTGCGTCAGGAACTGAACTGCGCGGTACTGATGGTATCCCACGACCTGCATCTGGTGATGGCAAAAACTGATGAAGTGCTGTGTCTCAACCACCATATCTGCTGCTCCGGCACGCCAGAAGTGGTCTCCATGCACCCGGAATTTATCTCCATGTTCGGCCCTCGCGGCGCTGAACAGCTCGGCATCTATCGCCATCATCATAATCACCGCCATGATTTGCAGGGACGAATCGTTCTGCGTCGGGGAAATGGACACTCATGATTGAACTGTTACTGCCCGGCTGGCTGGCCGGGATTATGCTTGCCTGCGCCGCGGGTCCACTCGGCTCGTTTATGGTGTGGCGCAGAATGTCTTACTTCGGCGATACCCTGGCGCACGCGTCCCTGCTGGGCGTGGCTTTTGGCCTGCTGCTGAACGTCAACCCGTTCTATGCGGTGATTGTGGTCACGCTGCTGCTGGCGGCCGGTCTGGTCTGGCTGGAAAAGCGCCCTCACCTCGCCATCGATACCCTGCTTGGCATCATGGCGCACAGTGCCCTGTCGCTGGGCCTGGTGGTGGTCAGCCTGATGTCCAATATCCGCGTGGATCTGATGGCCTACCTGTTCGGTGACCTGCTGGCCGTGACGCCGGACGATCTGATCGCCATTGCTATCGGCGTGGTTGTAGTCCTGGGGATTTTGCTCTGGCAATGGCGTAATTTACTGGCGATGACCGTCAGCCCGGATCTGGCATTTGTCGACGGCGTGAAGCTGCAGCGCGTGAAGCTGCTGCTGATGCTGGTGACGGCGTTAACCATTGGTGTGGCGATGAAGTTCGTCGGCGCGCTGATTATCACCTCGCTGCTGATCATCCCTGCGGCTACGGCGCGTCGTTTTGCCCGTACGCCGGAGCAGATGGCCGGTGTCGCCGTAATTATCGGGATGATTGCGGTAACGGGTGGGCTAACCTTCTCGGCGTTCTATGACACGCCTGCGGGGCCGTCCGTGGTGCTGAGTGCGGCGGTGCTGTTTATCTTCAGTATGATGAAGAAGACCGCGCAGTAGCGGGTATGTCCCCGGTGGCGCTTCGCTTACCGGGGCTATAAATTATCGCTGCTTACGGCATTGCCGGTGGCGTAATGCCGAAATGATTCCACGCCCGCACCGTGGCCATACGCCCACGCGGGGTGCGCTGCAGGAAGCCCTGCTGGATCAGATACGGTTCAAGCACGTCCTCAATGGTTTCACGCTCTTCCCCGATTGCTGCCGCCAGGTTATCCAGCCCGACCGGCCCCCCAAAGAACTTGTCCAGCACCGCCAGCAGCAGCTTGCGGTCCATGTAGTCAAAACCTTCGGCATCGACGTTCAGCATATCCAGCGCCTGCGCGGCGATCTCAGCGGAGATCGAACCGTTGTGCTTCACCTCAGCAAAGTCACGCACGCGGCGCAGCAGGCGGTTGGCGATACGCGGCGTACCGCGGGAACGCTTCGCCACTTCAAACGCCCCCTCTTCGCTCATCTCCAGCCCCATATAGCGGGCGCTGCGGCCAACGATGTGCTGGAGATCGGCCACCTGGTAAAACTCCAGACGCTGCACGATACCGAAGCGGTCGCGCAGTGGAGAGGTCAACGACCCGGCTCGCGTCGTTGCGCCAATCAGGGTAAACGGCGGCAGATCGATTTTGATGGAGCGCGCAGCCGGACCTTCACCGATCATGATATCCAGCTGATAATCTTCCATCGCCGGATAGAGCACCTCTTCCACCACCGGTGACAGGCGGTGGATCTCATCGATAAACAGCACGTCATGCGGTTCGAGGTTGGTCAGCATGGCCGCCAAATCGCCCGCCTTCTCCAGCACCGGGCCTGAGGTGGTGCGCAGGTTAACGCCCATTTCATTAGCGACGATATTCGCCAGCGTGGTTTTGCCTAAACCCGGCGGGCCAAAAATCAGCAGGTGATCGAGCGCATCGCCGCGCAGCTTTGCCGCCTGGATAAAAATCTCCATCTGGGAACGAACCTGCGGCTGGCCAATGTACTCATCAAGCAGTTTTGGGCGAATCGCGCGATCCACCACATCCTCTGCCTGAACAGTGCCTGCCGAAACCAGGCGGTCTGCTTCAATCATCCTTTACCTCACAATGCAGCGCGCAGCGCTTCACGAATCAGGGTTTCACTGCTGGCGTCCGGTTTGGCAATTTTACTTACCATGCGGCTGGCCTCCTGAGGTTTATAGCCCAGCGCCACCAGCGCGGCAACCGCTTCCTGCTCGGCGTCATCATCCGTCGCAGGCGCACCTGGCGAGGTCAGCACCAGATCGGCCGCCGGCGTGAAGAGATCGCCATGCAGGCCTTTAAAGCGGTCTTTCATCTCGACAATCAGGCGTTCTGCCGTTTTCTTACCGATGCCAGGAAGCTTAATCAGCGCCGCAGGATCTTCACGCTCAACGGCATTCACAAACTGTGGTGCAGACATGCCGGATAAGATCGCCAGCGCCAGCTTCGGCCCGACGCCGTTGGTTTTAATCAGCTCGCGGAACAGGGTGCGTTCCTGTTTGTTGTTGAAGCCGTACAGCAGCTGAGCATCTTCACGCACCACAAACTGGGTAAAGACAATCGCCTCTTTGCCCGCGTCCGGCAGCTCGTAGAAGCAGGTCATCGGCATATGGACTTCATAGCCCACGCCACCCACTTCCAGCAGCACTAACGGGGGTTGTTTTTCAATGATGATGCCTCTGAGTCTGCCTATCACGTGACGCTCCTGCGTTCTGGAAGAAATTAACTGCCGACATAATAAAAAAAGGCTGGATAAACATCCAGCCTGATTTGTCATTATCGTAACCTGCCTCGCGCCAGATTGAGCCGCGATTCGCTCATTTGCATCGCGTTCTGGCTGACGTGACAGTGGGTAATCGCAATCGCCAGCGCATCGGCGGCGTCGGCCTGCGGGTTCGCAGGGAGCTTGAGCAGGGTCCGCACCATGTGCTGCACCTGACTTTTCTCCGCGCTACCGATGCCCACCACCGTCTGCTTAACCTGCCTTGCCGCGTATTCGAATACCGGCAAATCCTGGTTCACCGCAGCGACAATGGCCACCCCGCGCGCCTGACCGAGCTTTAGCGCCGAATCGGCATTTTTCGCCATAAAGACCTGCTCGATGGCGAAATAGTCCGGCTGAAACTGGGTGATGATCTCCGACACGCCCGCATAGATGAGCTTCAGGCGCGACGGCAGATCGTCCACTTTGGTGCGAATACAGCCACTGCCCAGGTAGGTTAACTGGCGTCCCACCTGACGGATAACGCCATAACCGGTGACGCGTGAGCCTGGGTCAATCCCGAGAATAATCGACATCACGCGTCTCCTGTAACGGGTTTACACGCTCTCATCAGAGAGTCGCTGCAACCTCATCAGAGATTTCACCGTTGTGATACACTTCCTGCACGTCGTCGCAGTCTTCGAGCATGTCGATCAGACGCAGCAGTTTTGGTGCCGTTTCTGCATCCATATCCGCTTTGGTGGACGGGATCATGGAGACTTCAGCGTTGTCCGCTTTCAGGCCCGCCGCTTCCAGCGCATCGCGCACGGCACCCATCTCTTCCCAGGCGGTATAAACATCGATAGCGCCGTCGTCGAAGGTCACTACGTCTTCCGCACCGGCTTCCAACGCCGCTTCCATGATCGCATCTTCGTCGCCTTTCTCGAAGGAGATGACGCCTTTTTTGCTGAACAGGTAAGCAACAGAACCGTCAGTGCCCAGGTTGCCACCGGTTTTGGTGAACGCGTGGCGCACTTCCGCAACGGTACGGTTACGGTTGTCGGACAGGCACTCAACCATCACCGCCGTACCGCCAGGACCGTAACCTTCATAAATGATGGTTTCCATGTTCGCGTCTTCATCACCGCCCACGCCACGTGCGATAGCACGGTTCAGGGTGTCACGCGTCATGTTGTTAGACAGCGCTTTATCCACCGCCGCGCGCAGACGTGGGTTAGAGGCCGGATCGCCGCCGCCCAGACGCGCTGCGGTTACCAGCTCGCGAATGATTTTGGTAAAGATCTTACCGCGCTTGGCATCCTGTGCCGCTTTGCGGTGTTTGGTGTTGGCCCACTTACTATGACCTGCCATAAAAATATCCTCAAAGAGCGCGCCTTTTCAGGCAGCGTTAATTACAAATTCTTCAATCGCCTGCCGGTTGCTCCACGACTTGGTCAGTGCGGCGGCATCCGCCGCATTCACCCAGCGGTAGGTCAGGTGTTCGGTAAACACGATCTCCCGTTCATGGGGGAGCGCGAGACAGAACCACGATTCCGTATTGCGCTCGGTACCCGGCGCGTAGCGATGACGTAAATGGCTAAAAATTTCGAACTCCACCGTGCGCTGACAGTCCTTCAGGGTCAGTTGCTCGCGGGCAACGTCAATGGCGACCTCTTCCTTTACTTCACGCGCGGCGGCCTGCGGCGCGGTTTCCCCCTCTTCCAGACTGCCGGTAACCGACTGCCAGAATTCAGGGTCATCGCGCCGCTGCAACATCAGCACCCGCTTCGTGTCTTCTGCATAAATGACCACCAGGACCGAAACGGGGAGCTTATATGTCATATCAGTTTTTCTCTTCCTTCTTCACCACCTCAATGCCCAGCTCAGCCAGTGCGGCCGGGTTGGCAAAGCTTGGCGCTTCGGTCATCAGACACGCTGCAGCAGTAGTTTTCGGGAAAGCGATAACATCACGGATGTTATCGGTGCCGGTCAGCAGCATGGTCAGACGGTCAAGACCGAAGGCCAGACCCGCGTGCGGAGGCGTACCGTATTTCAGCGCGTCCAGCAGGAAGCCGAATTTCTCGCGCTGCTCCTGCTCGTTGATGCCCAGGATGCCGAACACGGTCTGCTGCATTTCACCGCTGTGAATACGCACGGAACCACCGCCCACTTCGTAGCCGTTGATGACCATATCGTAGGCGTTGGCGACGGCCTCTTCCGGTGCCGCTTTCAGCTCGGCGGCCGTCATGTCTTTCGGCGAGGTGAACGGGTGGTGCATCGCGGTCAGGCCGCCTTCACCGTCGTCTTCAAACATTGGGAAGTCGATAACCCACAGCGGCGCCCATTTGCTCTCGTCGGTCAGATTCAGGTCTTTACCGAGCTTCAGACGCAGCGCGCCCATCGCATCCGCAACGACTTTCTTGTTATCTGCACCGAAGAAGATCATGTCGCCGTCCTGCGCGCCGGTGCGCTCCAGGATCGCTTCCACGATGTCCGCGTTCAGGAATTTCGCAACCGGGCTGGTGATACCTTCCAGACCCTTCGCACGCTCGGTCACTTTAATATAGGCCAGACCTTTCGCGCCGTAGATCTTGATGAAGTTGCCGTAGTCGTCGATCTGCTTACGGCTCAGAGCCGCTCCGCCCGGTAAACGCAGCGCGGCCACGCGGCCTTTGGCGTCGTTAGCCGGACCCGCGAAGACCGCGAACTCCACGTTTTTAACCAGATCAGCTACGTCCACCAGCTCCATCGGGTTACGCAGGTCTGGTTTGTCAGAGCCATAGCGACGCTCGGCTTCCGCGAAGGTCATGATTGGGAAATCGCCCAGCTCAACGCCTTTCACGTCATTCCACAGGCTACGCACCAGGGCTTCCATCACCTCACGCACCTGCTCGGCGGTCATGAAGGAGGTTTCCACATCGATCTGGGTAAATTCAGGCTGGCGGTCAGCACGCAGGTCTTCGTCGCGGAAGCATTTCACGATCTGATAGTAGCGATCGAAGCCGGACATCATCAGCAGCTGTTTGAACAGCTGTGGAGACTGTGGCAGCGCGTAGAATTTGCCTTTATGGACGCGGGATGGCACCAGGTAATCTCGCGCGCCTTCCGGCGTGGCTTTGGTCAGCATCGGGGTTTCGATATCGAGGAAACCGTGGTCATCCATAAAGCGACGCACCAGGCTGGTGATTTTCGCACGGGTTTTCAGGCGCTGAGCCATCTCCGGACGACGCAGATCCAGATAGCGGTATTTCAGACGCGCTTCTTCAGTGTTGACGTGGTTGGAGTCCAGCGGCAGCGCTTCAGCACGGTTGATGATCGTCAGATCGGACGCCAGCACTTCAATGGCACCCGTCGCCATGTCGGCGTTAACGTTTTTCTCGTCACGCGCACGCACGGTGCCGGTGACCTGAATGCAGAACTCATTACGCAGCTCAGAGGCCAGCTTCAACGCATCTGCACGATCCGGATCGAAGAACACCTGAACGATACCTTCGCGGTCGCGCATATCGATGAAGATAAGGCTACCAAGATCACGACGACGATTGACCCAACCACACAGGGTGACCTGCTGTCCGACGTGGGACTGACGCAGCTGCCCGCAATATTCTGTACGCATGAGATATCCCTTAATTAGCCGCAGGCTAAATGTCGCCTGGTATGCAGGCTACTATGTCGCAGCTTTCTGTATGTCACAACTGGATGAAAAAAGGCGGCTATTATACTGGAAATTCCGCCGGACGATAAGAGCGAACCACGGCCAGGCGGTCGTTTGCTGCACTCTTATTGCGCATTCTCACAAAAATTAACAAAATTATGCGACCAATAACAGGCCATCGCGTCGTATGGTGTGTGGAAGTGATTCATTTAACGGGAGTAACGATGTTAACCCTTGATGCCAGCAAAACCGCGCTTGTGGTGATTGATTTACAGGAAGGCATTTTGCCCTTCGCCGGTGGCCCGCATACCGCGGACGATGTGGTCAGCCGCGCCGCCCGCCTGGCGGAAAAATGCCGTGCCAGCGGTGCCCCGGTTGTCATGGTGCGCGTCGGCTGGTCTGCGGATTACGCAGAAGCGTTAAAACAGCCCGTTGATGCGCAGACTCCCGCCCGCGCCCTGCCGGAAAACTGGTGGACGTACCCGGTATCGCTCGGCAAACGCGACGGCGACATCGAAGTGACCAAACGTCAGTGGGGCGCCTTCTACGGCACCGATCTGGAGCTGCAGCTCCGCCGTCGCGGCATTGACACGATCATCCTGTGCGGCATTTCCACCAACATCGGCGTGGAGTCGACCGCCCGCAACGCGTGGGAGCTGGGCTTTAATCTGGTGATAGCCGAAGATGCGTGTAGCGCGGCCTCGGCGGAACAGCACCAGGGCAGCATGACGCACATCTTCCCGCGCATCGGTCGCGTGCGCAGCACGGACGAGATCCTTAGCGCGTTATGATGTATGTGGGCCTGCCCCAGTGGTCGCACCCGGAATGGGTGCGCCTTGGCATCACCAGCCTTGAGGAGTATGCCCGACACTTCAACTGCGTCGAGGGTAACACTACCCTCTATGCGCTCCCGAAAGCCGAGATTGTTGCGCGCTGGCGGGAGCAAACGACCGACGACTTCCGCTTCTGCTTCAAGTTTCCGGCGACCATTTCTCACCAGGCCGCGCTGCGAAACTGCGGTGAATTGACCGACGAATTCTTTGGCCGGATGGCGCCTCTGGCAAACCGCATCGGCCAGTACTGGCTGCAGCTTCCGGCCACGTTTGCTCCGCGCGACCTGCCTGCGCTCTGGCAGTTCCTGGATGCCCTGCCCCGGGAATTTACCTACGGCGTGGAGGTTCGACACCAGGACTTCTTTGCGAAAGGCGAAGCGGAAAAAGCGCTCAACCGCGGCCTGCTTGAGCGTTCCGTTAACCGTGTGATCCTCGATAGCCGTCCGGTGCACAGCGCGATACCGCATAATGAGGCCATCGTTGAAGCTCAGCGTAAAAAACCGAAAGTGCCGGTCCACGCCATCGTGACCGCGAAGAACCCAATGGTCAGGTTTATCGGCAGCGATAACATGCTGCAAAACCAGGCGATGTTCGCCGTCTGGCTGGAAAAACTGGCCTCGTGGGAACACACCACCACGCCGTATCTCTTTTTGCACACGCCGGATATTGCCCAGGCCCCCGAACTGGTCGATGCTCTGTGGCAGGCCTTGCAGGCTGCGGTGCCGTCCGTGGGCAGCGCCCCTTCCATCCCACAACAATCTTCTCTTTTCTGATATCACCCCCTATCATAGGGAAGTGCCATCTGCCAAAAACAGGGAGTTTGTATGGTCAGCGCGCTGTACGCGGTGTTAGGTGCATTACTGCTGATTAAGTTTTCATTTGACGTTGTGCGCCTCAGAACGCTTTACCGCGTTTCTTACGGTGACGGCGGATTTTCCGAGCTGCAAAGCGCTATCCGCATTCACGGCAATGCGGTCGAATACATCCCCGCGGCCCTCATCCTGCTGCTGTTTATGGAGATGAATGGCGCAGAAACCTGGATGGTGCACATCTGTGGCCTGCTGCTTATCGCTGGCCGCCTGATGCATTATTACGGCTTTCACCACCGCTTAATCCGCTGGCGTCGTTCCGGCATGAGTGCAACCTGGTGTTCGCTTTTGCTGATGGTGCTGGCTAACCTGTGGTATATGCCGTGGGAGTTGGTTTTCTCCCTCCATTAGCGCACAATACGCCACTTTATTTTTCCCGGATTTTTACGTTATGTCAGATCGCGACACGCTTTTTTCCGCGCCTATCGCCAGCCTGGGCGACTGGACCTTCGATGAACGGGTAGCCGAAGTCTTCCCGGATATGATCCAGCGCTCTGTTCCCGGTTATTCCAATATTATCTCTATGATCGGCATGCTGGCTGAGCGCTTCGTTCAACCCGGCACGCAGGTCTATGACCTGGGCTGCTCGCTCGGCGCGGCAACGCTGTCGGTACGTCGTAACGTTCATCACGAAGGCTGCCGAATCATTGCCGTGGATAACTCTCCGGCCATGGTGGAACGCTGCCGCCGCCATATTGACGCCTACAAAGCCCCTGTTCCGGTTGACGTGGTGGAAGGCGATATCCGTGAGATTGAGATCCAAAACGCCTCGATGGTGGTGCTGAATTTCACCCTGCAGTTCCTGGTGCCGGAAGACCGCCAGCTGCTGCTGGACAAAATCTATCAGGGGCTGAATCCTGGCGGCGCGCTGGTGCTCTCGGAGAAATTCAGCTTCGAAGATGCCGAGGTTGGCGAGCTGCTGTTCAATATGCACCACGATTTCAAACGGGCGAACGGCTACAGCGAGCTGGAGATCAGCCAGAAGCGCAGCATGCTCGAAAACGTGATGCTGACGGACTCCGTAGAAACCCACAAGGCGCGCCTGCGTCAGGCCGGATTTGAGCATAGCGAACTGTGGTTCCAGTGCTTCAACTTTGGGTCTCTGGTGGCGCTGAAAGCGGGGAAACCCGCATGATCGAGTTCAGCAACTTCTATCAGCTGATTGCCAAAAATCACCTCTCCCACTGGCTGGAGACGCTGCCTGCGCAGATTGCCGCCTGGCAGCGGGATCAGCAGCACGGCCTGTTAAAGCAGTGGTCAAATGCGGTGGAGTTTCTGCCGGAACTGACCCCGCATCGTCTGGATCTCCTGCACAGCGTCACCGCAGAGAGTGAAGAACCGCTTCCGCCAGGGCAGATCAACCGTATCGAAACGCTGATGCGCAACCTGATGCCGTGGCGTAAAGGGCCGTTCTCGCTGTACGGCGTGAACATCAATACCGAATGGCGCTCAGACTGGAAATGGGATCGCGTTCTGCCGCACCTTTCCGACCTGACCGGGCGCACCATTCTGGACGTGGGCTGCGGTAGCGGCTATCACATGTGGCGCATGATTGGCGCGGGCGCGCATCTGGTGGTCGGTATCGACCCGATGCAGCTGTTCCTGTGTCAGTTTGAAGCGGTACGTAAGCTGCTGGGTAACGACCAGCGCGCGCACCTGCTGCCGCTGGGTATTGAGCAGCTGCCCGCACTGAAAGCCTTTGATACCGTGTTCTCCATGGGCGTGTTGTATCACCGCCGTTCCCCACTGGAGCACCTGTGGCAACTGAAAGATCAGCTGGTCAGCGGCGGCGAGCTGGTGCTGGAAACGCTGGTGATCGAAGGCGATGAACATGCCGTTCTGGTACCGGGCGATCGCTACGCGCAGATGCGCAACGTTTACTTCATCCCTTCCGCGCTGGCCCTGAAGAACTGGCTGGAGAAATGCGGATTTGTGGATGTGCGAATTGCCGATGTCAGCGTGACCTCTATCGAAGAGCAGCGCCGGACCGAGTGGATGATCACCGAATCGCTGGAGCAGTTCCTCGACCCGGCCGATCACAGCAAAACCATCGAAGGCTATCCGGCCCCGATGCGAGCGGTGTTGATTGCGACGAAGCCGTAGCCTGTTAGCCGGGTGGCGGCTGCGCCTTACCCGGCCTACTCCCGATTTTCCAGGTCCGGTAAGCGAAGCGCTACCGGGCGCAGGAGAAAAAAAGGCCCCTGTGTAATTTGCAGGGGCCTGGTACAAGCAAGCATCATATTGGGCGACATGATGCGCGGTAAAAATCGGTACGTTGCTACACGTGATGGCGCTCAATCAGCGACTTCATTTCCGCAACCGACTCTCCCTCTACGCCGTAGCGTGAATACTCATCCGCTTCAGCATCCGTCGACATTGACAATCCTGTATTGCGATAACGCATGGGTGACGGCATCCATTTGCCTGCCGAGCTGTGCAGCTCTTCTACCCCGGCGTTTAAAAACCGTTCCAGATTGCTGGCACGGACTCCCGCACCCGCCATTATTATTGGAACACCGGAATGTGCTTTTAGTTCCGTAATTAATTGCAGTCCTTTTTCAGCGGACGGCTGTTGACCCGATGTCAGAATGCGCGCCACGCCAAGTTCTCCAAGCGTTTCAAAGGCCTGAAGCGGATCTTTACACATATCAAATGCGCGATGAAAAGTGACGGCGAGCCCCTGCGCGGCGCTCATGACCTGACGCATGCGCGGGAGGTCGATATTGCCGTCTTCATCCAGCAGGCCGGTGACCAGCCCGGGGAACCCCAGGTCGCGCACGAGGGCGATATCATCAAGCATGGCACCGAACTCGCCCGCCGTGTAACAAAAATCACCGCCGCGTGGACGAATAATCGGGTGAACGGGAATCGTGACGGCCTGACGAGCAGCCTTCAGCACGCCGTAAGAAGGCGTCAGCCCGCCCTCTTTGGGTGCCGCACACAGCTCAATGCGGTCAGCCCCGTAATTTTGCGCGGTGACGGCACACTCCACGCTGTAACAGCAAATCTCCAGCAGCGCCATGTAATCCTCCTTAAATTCCACCAAACGCACCATCATGACATGCCGTCTGTTTTCAGTCCCGGCGGGAACTCACATCTCTTGCGCCTCACTGGCAACGATCTGCTCAATGGTCCAGGGATGAAACTTCACCGTGACCTGCCCGTCCGTGACGGCCAGCGTCGGGTTGGGTAACCGCTCGCGTTCGCCTTTGGGCGAACTGGTCTTCACAAAAATCCCCGGCTGGCTTAAGCCTTCGTCAGCTAACAGGGCCAGCGCGCGCGCGTTTAATGTTTCCGGCTCACCCGGCAGGACAATTTCAATGTGCTCCCACCCTTCGTGCGGATAGCGCTTCTCGCCCGGCCACGGCAGTTCAACCACGGTGAATTGCCAGTGGGCCACGTTCACCGGCTCACGCAGCCTGAACAGGCAGATGGGGCGACCGTTAATGATATTCTCGGACAGTAACTCGCCGCACTGTTCAAATCCGCGACGCCAGCGCTCTGCGGTAGCATTCTGATGGCAGCGCAAAGAGATGTGATCGGCCTCAAGCGGCGCGATATCCAGGCCGAGACGGGTGGCAAGTTCTGTGAACGCCTGGGTGAAGCGCGGTAAATCTGCGGAAATATCATGCAGTTCGTCAATGGATTGCCAGTTCGCCATAAGTCACTCTCTTTTCGTGTCGCAAAGCCGCTAATTTACTCTGTTGCTCTGTTTTGACCAACCGCAGAATCCGGCTTTTTACGACTGCATGTTTATGCACACCTTCTTAGCCTGGATTCTGAGCAATCTTCAGGCCCCGCGATGCTGACGGCAGAAGGCATTTGCAGTATACTCCCGCCCTAAATTCTCTAACTGGCGCGGGTGGTTGTGAGCCCGCATCAAAAAAGTAAGGTATCCAGGTGAATATTCAGGCTCTTCTCTCCGAAAAAGTCAGTCAGGCACTGATTGCCGCAGGCGCGCCTGCGGATTGCGAACCGCAGGTTCGTCAGTCAGCAAAAGTACAGTTTGGCGACTATCAGGCTAATGGCGTGATGGCAGTGGCTAAAAAACTGGGTATGCCGCCGCGACAGCTCGCTGAGCAGGTACTGACGCATCTGGATCTCGCCGGCATTGCCAGCAAAACCGAAATCGCCGGCCCGGGCTTTATCAACATCTTCCTCGAGCCTGCCTTCCTGGCAAGCCACGTTGACGCGGCGCTGAAATCCGATCGTCTGGGTGTTTCCCAGCCGGAAGCGCAGACCGTCGTGATCGACTACTCTGCCCCGAACGTGGCGAAAGAGATGCACGTTGGCCACCTGCGCTCCACCATCATCGGTGATGCCGCGGTGCGTACGCTCGAGTTCCTCGGTCACAAGGTGATCCGCGCGAACCACGTGGGCGACTGGGGTACCCAGTTCGGGATGCTGATTGCTTACCTGGAAAAACAGCAGCAGGAAAATGCGGGCGAAATGGCGCTGGCGGACCTGGAAGGGTTTTATCGCGAAGCCAAAAAGCACTATGACGAAGATGAAGCCTTTGCCGAGCGCGCGCGCAGCTACGTGGTAAAACTGCAGGGCGGCGATCAATACTTCCTCGAGATGTGGCGCAAGCTGGTTGACATCACCATGTCGCAGAACCAGCTTACCTATAACCGTCTGAACGTCACCCTGACCCGTGACGACGTGATGGGTGAAAGCCTGTATAACCCAATGCTGCCCGGCATTGTGGCGGACCTGAAAGCGAAAAACCTGGCGGTGGAGAGCGAAGGCGCAACGGTGGTGTTCCTTGATGAGTACAAAAACAAGGAAGGCGAACCGATGGGCGTGATCATCCAGAAAAAGGATGGCGGCTACCTCTACACCACGACCGATATCGCCTGTGCGAAATACCGTTATGAAACGCTGCATGCCGACCGCGTGCTGTACTACATCGACTCCCGTCAGCACCAGCACCTGATGCAGGCGTGGACCATCGTGCGTAAAGCCGGGTACGTACCGGACAGCGTTCCGCTGGAACACCACATGTTCGGCATGATGCTGGGTAAAGACGGTAAGCCGTTCAAAACCCGCGCGGGCGGGACCGTGAAGCTCTCCGACCTGCTGGACGAAGCGCTGGAACGCGCCCGTCGTCTGGTGGCCGAGAAGAATCCGGACATGCCGGCCGACGAGCTGGAAAAACTGGCGAACGCCGTGGGTATCGGCGCGGTGAAATACGCGGACCTGTCCAAGAACCGTACCACCGACTACATCTTCGACTGGGATAACATGCTGGCGTTTGAAGGCAACACCGCGCCATACATGCAGTACGCTTACACCCGCGTGCTGTCGGTCTTCCGCAAAGCCAATATCGACGAAAGCGTGCTGGCGAATGCCACCGTGACCATCACGGAAGATCGTGAAGCGCAGCTGGCGGCGCGTCTGCTGCAGTTCGAAGAGACGCTGACCGTGGTCGCGCGTGACGGCACGCCGCACGTGATGTGTGCTTATCTGTACGATCTGGCGGGTCTGTTCTCCGGCTTCTACGAACACTGCCCTATTCTCTCCGCGGAGAATGAATCGGTCCGCAACAGCCGCCTGAAGCTGGCGCAGCTGACGGCGAAGACCCTGAAGCTGGGTCTGGATACTCTGGGTATCGAAACCGTAGAACGTATGTAATACCAAAAACCCGGCAATCGCCGGGTTTTGTTTTTTTGCAGTCCTGACAATTCAACCGTCAGCGGTAGTTCACGATGACAGAATTACTCTGCACCTTCAGCGCCGGGATTAAACGTCCCCCGCCCGGCACTTCCCAGATGAAACGCAAAGGTTCAATAGCCGGCACGCCGTTGAACGCCTGCGTTGTTCCATTTTCACCGTCGATTTCCGTGCAGCGCGTCTGAGAGCAGAGGCGCACCCGCAGGCCCGCTGGCGTTGGGCCAATCAGCCGGTAGTTCCAGACCACCAGACCCATCAGACCGGAAACCTCTTCAGCAGGCGCCAGCGGGTTAGATGACATGGCAACACCGCGGTTGCTGAGGGCCACCCCTATGCTGCTCGCCTGCCAGGTGCCTCCCCCGGCAGCCTGCGCCGCCAGCGGGAAGAACAACAGCCAAAGCCATTTACGCATTATTTTCCTCCAATCGTCGCGGTCATGCGGATATGACGGTTATCCGACAGCTCCAGATTCGACAGCACGACCAGCTGGCTCAGGCTGCGACGCAGGAAGCGCGACAGCAGCGGACGCAGCGCGTGGTTCACCAGCAGCACCGGCGGCGCGCCGAGCATCTCCTGACGCGCCAGCGCCTCCTGGGTTTGCGCCAGCAGGCGATCCGCCAGGCCCGGCTCCAGGCCGCCGCCGCCCTGCAGAGCCTGCAGCAGCAGACGCTCAAGCGGCGTATCGAGGCCAATAACCTGCACTTCCCCGGTTCCCGGGAACCACTGCTGGGTAATGGCCCGGCCCAGCGCCACGCGCACCACCGCCGTCAGCTCGTGCGGATCGCTTTGTATTGGCGCGTGTTCGGCAAGGGTTTCCAGAATGGTGCGCATATCGCGGATCGGCACCTTCTCGTCGAGCAGGTTTTGCAGCACCTTGTGCAGCGTGGTTAAGGTCAGCACCCCCGGAACCAGATCTTCCGTCAGCTTCGGCATCTCCTGCGTGACGCGGTCCAGAAGCTGCTGCGCTTCCTGACGGCCAAACAGCTCCGCCGAGAATTGCCCAATCAGGTGGTTAAGGTGGGTTGCCACCACGGTACTGGCTTCAACAACCGTGTAACCCTGGATCTGCGCCTGCTCTTTCAGCGCGCTTTCAATCCAGATCGCGGCCAGACCAAAGGCCGGATCGATGGTTTGCTCGCCCGGCAGCGTGCCTGCGGCGGTGCCGGGGTTAATCGCCAGCCAGCGGCCCGGATAGGCATCACCGCTGCCAATTTCAACGCCTTTCATCAGGATGCGATAGCGCGCGGGCGGCAGGTCCATATTGTCGCGGATGTGAACCACCGGCGGCAGGAAGCCCATATCCTGGGCGAATTTTTTACGGATACTGCGGATACGGCCGAGCAGCTCGCCGTCCTGCTGGAAATCGACCATCGGGATCAGGCGATACCCGACTTCCATTCCCAGAGAATCCTCCAGCTGAACGTCGTTCCAGGTCGCTTCGACGGCCTGATTATTCTCCGGCATTTTGACCGGAACAGGTTCCGCTGCCGGTTTGGTTTCACGGCCACGCATCCACCAGGCAAGGCCCAGCAGCGCCGCCGTAAACAGCAGGAAGACGAGGTTTGGCATACCCGGCACCAGGCCGAGCAACCCGAGCACCGCCGCGGCCAGCAGCATCACGCGCGGGTTACTGAACAGCTGGCCCACCATCTGCTCGCCAACGTCCTGATCGGTGCTCACGCGGGTCACGATGACACCCGCCGCAGTGGAGATCACCAGCGCCGGGATCTGCGCGACCAGACCGTCACCGATGGTCAGCAGCGTATAGCTTTCCGCCGCGTGGCCCATGTCCATCCCGTGCTGCAATACGCCCACCAGCAGGCCGCCGACCACGTTAATCACCATGATCAGAATGCCCGCGATGGCGTCACCGCGCACAAACTTACTCGCACCGTCCATGGAGCCGTAGAAGTCCGCTTCCTGCGTCACTTCCGCACGGCGCTTTTTGGCTTCATCTTCGGCGATTAGCCCGGCGTTCAGGTCGGCGTCGATCGCCATCTGCTTGCCCGGCATCCCGTCCAGCACAAAGCGCGCGCCCACTTCCGCAATACGCCCTGCACCCTTGGTGATGACCATAAAGTTGATGATCACGAGGATGACGAACACCACGATACCGATAGCGAAATTACCGCCCACCAGGAAGTGGCCGAACGCTTCCACCACTTTACCTGCCGCTGCCGCCCCGGTGTGGCCTTCCATCAGGATGATACGCGTGGACGCCACGTTCAGCGCCAGTCGCAGCAGGGTGGTAAACAGCAGAATGGTCGGGAACGCGGCGAACTCCAGGGTACGCTGGGTGAACATCGCCACCAGCAGCACCATAATGGACAGCGCGATATTGAAAGTGAAAAGCAGGTCGAGGATGAACGCCGGGAGCGGCAGTACCATCATCGACAGAATTAGCAGGATCAGAATCGGCCCGGCCAGGATCTGCCATTGGGTCGATTTCAGGTTGCCGGGCAGGCGCAACATTGCCACCAGATTAGCCATCAGTGTCCTTCTCGTTCATAAAATCCAGCGCGGCAGGCACCGGAAGGTTCTCAGGTTTCACAGGCCGTTGACCACCGGCCAGACGCCAGCGCTTCAACTGCCATACCCAGGCCAGCACTTCCGCCACGGCGGCGTAAAGTTGTCCCGGGATCTGTTGTCCAATATCCGCATGGCGGTACAGGGCACGCGCCAGCGGAGGGGCTTCGAGGATCGGCACGCGGTGTTCGGTGCCAATTTCACGGATACGCAGCGCGATCAGCCCCGCCCCTTTCGCCACCACTTTCGGCGCGCTCATTTTGTTTTCGTCATAGCGCAGCGCAACGGAATAGTGTGTCGGGTTGGTAACGATGACGTCGGCCTTTGGCACATCGTCCATCATGCGGCGACGGGCGGCGGCACGTTGCATCTGACGGATGCGCCCCTTCACGTGCGGGTCACCTTCCATCTGCTTATATTCGTCACGGATATCCTGACGCGACATCCGCAGCTTCTTGAAATGGGTATAGAGCTGGAAGATCACGTCAAAACCCACCATCGGGATAATGCTGAGCACCACCAGCAGCGCGCAGAGCCCGACCAGATTCAGCGCGTTGCTCATCGCGGTGAGCGGCGATTCGCTGATAAGACGCATCATTTCCGGCCAGTGGTACCAGAGGTAAAACCCCGCGGAGCTGCCCATCAGCACCGATTTGAGAATGGCTTTGAGCAGCTCGGCCCCGGTCTGGGCAGAGAACATTTTCGCAATACCCGGCAGCGGGTTGAGTTTGGAAAATTTCGGCTGCAGCGATTTGGCGCTGAAGACCAGACCGCCGAGCATCACCGGCGAGACCAGCGCGACCAGCACAACCCCGGTAATGAGGGGCAGCAGCGCAACCATGGCCCCTTTAATCAGCTGAATAATCTGGCTGAGGATCAGATTCGGATCGTTGACCATACTGTGGTCAAAACGGAGGCCGGTTGAGAGCATGCCCGCCAGCTTGCGGGCGAGCGACTCCCCGCCCCACCAGATAATGCACACCCCTACGATAAGGATCAGCAGGGAGGTCAATTCTCGGGATCGGGGGATCTGCCCTTCCTCACGCGCCTTTTCTAGTCGGTGGGGTGTGGGGGCTTCCGTTTTGTCGTCGTTCTCTTCTGCCACTGTGCACGCTCAGCCCATTACGTCACGGGTATCATGCCAGCGCAGCGGAAATCCAATGGCGGGAAAAGCCCGTTTATTCGGGCTCTTTTCGGTGATTTTGTCGCAAACCGCCCCAGGCGGCGTTAACCCCCTGAAGCGGAATGGACCATCAGAAGCCGAGGCTGTCCAGCAGGTCGTCCACCTGATCCTGGCTTGCCACCACGCCCGCCTTGCTGGCGTCGAGCTGTGGACCATTGAGCAGGCTTTCGTTCTCGCGTTTTGGACGGGCTGCCGGTTCCGGGATGTTCTCCAGCAGCACCATCAGCAGCTGGCGCTCAATCTCCTGGATCACATCCATCATGCGCTTGATCACCTGACCGGTCAGGTCCTGGAAATCCTGCGCCATCATGATGTCCAGCAGTTGGGCGTTGGTGAAGCTGGTGTGGCCGGGCACATCCCCCAGGAACTGACGGGTGTCGGTCACCAGTTCGCGGGCATCCGCCAGCTCGATTGGGTTCTCAAACCACTCGTCCCAGCGTTTGGTCAGCGCTTTCGCACCCTTTTCCATCGCATCCTGGTGCGGTTGTGACGCTTCAACGCTGTTCAGCGCACGTTCCGCGGCCTGAGCGGTCATCTGCACGACGTAGTCCAGACGATCGCGTGCATCAGGAATCGCTTCCGCCGCTTCGGCAATTGCCTGATCCAGACCCAGCTCACGCAGGCTGTCACGCAACATGCGCGTCAGGCTGCCGATGCGGACGATAATGTCGCTCGGCGAGTGTTCTTCAACGGGTTTCATAGCAGGTTGCATCATCACCAACACCTCACATGCCGAGTTTCTCGAAGATCTTACCGAGCTTCTCTTCCAGGGTCGCCGCCGTGAATGGCTTCACCACGTAGCCGCTTGCGCCCGCCTGTGCAGCGGCAATGATGTTCTCTTTTTTCGCTTCTGCCGTGACCATCAGCACCGGCATGGACGCCATACCCGCATCAGCACGAATGGTTTTCAGCAGTTCCAGACCGTCCATGTTTGGCATGTTCCAGTCGGAGATCACAAAACCAAACCCGCCCGCCTGCAGCTTGTTCAGCGCATCCACGCCGTCTTCTGCTTCTTCAACGTTATTGAAGCCCAGCTCTTTCAGCAGGTTGCGCACAATGCGACGCATGGTGGAAAAGTCATCCACAACCAAAAACTTAAGCTCTTTATCCGCCATAAAATAATACTCCTGAGTCAAATACGTATTGCCTGTCCGGCACTGATTTTCGCCAGCATCTGCTGGCTTACCTGGCTAAGATCGACCACTTCGCTCACGCCACCCATATTGATGGCCTCGCGCGGCATGCCGAACACCACACAACTTGCTTCATTCTGCGCAATCGTCCAGGCGCCAGCCTGGTGCATTGCAAGCATTCCGGCGGCCCCGTCGTTGCCCATCCCCGTCAGGATCACCCCAACGGCGTTGCGCCCCGCATGTTTCGCCACCGAATGAAACAGCACATCCACCGACGGACGGTGCCGGTTGACCGGCGGTCCGTCATGAATTTTGATTTGATAGTTAGCGCCGCTGCGCGCCAGTTCCATATGCTTGTCGCCCGGCGCGATATAGGCATGTCCCGGGAGCACGCGCTCGCCGTCTTCCGCCTCTTTCACGCTGATCTGGCACAGCTTGTTCAGGCGTTCGGCGAACGAACGGGTAAAGCCTGGCGGCATATGCTGCGTGATCAGAATACCCGGACTTGAGAGCGGCAATGGCTGGAGTACATGACGAATTGCCTCTGTTCCTCCGGTTGACGCGCCAATGACCAGCAGTTTTTCCGAACTGAGTAAGGGACCGGCCTTCAGGGTCGCAGGCGCGGCCATCGGCGTGTGGGCGGCAAGCTTTGCCCGCGACGCGGTGCGGATCTTCTCGGCGATCATCTCGCTGTACGCCAGCATCCCCTCGCGAATGCCGAGCTGCGGCTTGGTGACAAAATCCACCGCCCCCAGCTCCAGCGCGCGCAGGGTGATTTCCGATCCTTTCCCGGTCAGGGAGGAGACCATCACCACCGGCATGGGCCGCAGCCGCATTAATTTTTCGAGGAAATCTATGCCATCCATGCGCGGCATCTCGACATCCAGCGTTAGCACGTCGGGGTTATATTTTTTAATTAAATCCCGCGCTACGAGCGGATCGGGGGCGGTTGCCACCATCTCCATGTCGCTGTGGCTATTGATAATTTCAGTCATGATCTGACGCATCAGCGCTGAATCATCGACGGACAATACCCTGATTTTACTCATGCTTTTTCCTTACTCAGCGCATATACCGTTTGCCCACGCAGGCTAAACTCACGCACGAGGTTGCTGAAGTTTTCCGAGTGCCCGGCAAACAGTAAACCGTCAGGCTTGAGCAACGGAACAAACCGACGCAAAATGTCCTGTTGCGTCGTTTTATCAAAATAGATCATGACGTTACGGCAAAAAATGGCGTCGAACGGCCCCGGCACGTTGTACTGCTTATCCAGCAGGTTAACGGGCGCGAATTCGACGCAGTTCGCCAGCTCCTGGCGTACGCGTACCAGGCCTTCATGCGGGCCCGTGCCGCGCATGAAATAACGCTGCAGCTGCTGCGGCGACAGCGTTTTCAGTTCATCCTGGCGATAAACGCCGTTACGCGCCTTCTCCAGCACTTCGGTATCGATATCGCTGGCGTAGACCTTCCAGCGTCCCGGCGCCATCCCCAGCGTATCGGCAAGGGTGATCGCCAGCGAGTACGGCTCTTCACCCGTCGAGGCGGCCGCACTCCAGACGCGATACTCCCCGGTGCGCCGGCGCGCATGCTCGGCCAGGACCGGGAAGTGGTGGGCCTCCCGGAAAAACGCCGTCAGGTTGGTGGTTAACGAGTTAATAAAAGCCTGCCACTCGGCGCTGTTCTGGTTCGCCTCGAGCATGCTCAGATAGCGACCAAAATCATCCAGCCCCAGCGTACGCAAGCGCCGCACCAGACGGTTGTAGACCATGTCCCGCTTATGATCCGCAAGCACGATCCCCGCACGCTGGTAGATTAACTGACATATCCGACGAAAATGCGCGTCGGACAGCGCGAGGCGCTGTGTCATCTGCAACAATAATGACGTTTGCCCAGGGGGCATTGGTGATGTCATAGCGCCTTCTTAATTACATTCAGGATACAACTGGCACGGCCTGCGACCGCCCGACTTCTGTTACTGCTTCAACGTGCTCTTTCACATTAAATACCGCGACCAGCCCGGTCAGACGATCCGCCTGGCTGGCCAGCTGATCGGTTGCCGCTGCCGCTTCCTCAACTAACGAGGCGTTCTGTTGCGTCACCTGATCCATCTGGCTCACCGCCTGGGCAACCTGCTCAATGCCGCGACGCTGTTCATCCGACGCCGAGGCAATCTCGCCCATGATGTCGTTCACCCGCGTCACGGAGGTGACGATTTCGTGCATGGTTTGTGCCGCCGTATCCACCAGGGCAGAGCCTTGCTGAACCCGTGACACCGATTCTTCAATCAGCACCTTAATTTCTTTCGCCGCGTTGGCGCTGCGGCTCGCCAGGTTACGCACCTCACCCGCCACCACCGCAAACCCGCGCCCCTGCTCCCCTGCACGCGCCGCTTCAACGGCAGCATTCAGCGCCAGTATGTTGGTCTGGAACGCGATACCGTCAATCACGCTAATGATGTCACCAATTTTCTGTGAACTGGTGGCGATCTCCTGCATGGTGCTGGCGACATGGGACGCCTGGTCGCCGCCCTTCTTCGCCGTCATCGCCGCCTGTTTTGACAGGTCAGATGCCTGACGCGCGTTATCGGCGTTCTGGCTAACCGTCGCGGTCAGCTGCTCCATACTGGCTGCCGTCTGCGCCAGCGAGGCCGCCTGCTGCTCGGTGCGGGATGAGAGATCGTTGTTACCCGCCGCAATCTCAGAGATCCCGGTGTGCATGGCATAACTTCCCTGACGCACGTCGGATACCGTTTCCCGCAGCGATCCCTGCATCGCCTTCAGGCTGGCAAAGATCGCCGAAATTTCGTTTTTGCCGAACACCGCCACCGGACGCGCCAGGTCGCCTTTCGCAATGCTGTCGAAGTGGCTGCTGATAATCGCCAGCGGCTGCACAATCATTTTGCGTGACCAGAGCAGCGCGGCGCCGGTCAGCAAGCCCGCCAGAATCACCATCACGCCGAAGATGACGCCCGACATGTGATAGCTGGTGCGGCTTGCTTCACCGGCGCGCAGAACAGACTGATTGATATCCTGCTGCCATGCGTCAAAGCTGCCGTCAAACGCCGCCTGCGAGGCCTGAACCGGCGCGGTCATAAAGTCCGACAGCTGGTTGTTCTCAAGCCACGTCGCCTGATGGTCGAGATCGCTGTACCACTGTTCAAAATGGGTCTTCATGGCGGCCTTCAGCGCTTTCTCTTTCTCGCTGCCGGTGGCCTGTGCCGCAAAGGCCTTAAACTGTGCGTCAGCCTGTTTCAGGCTGTCGCGCGCGGTGGCCATCAGCGCCTTAATGTCATCCGGCGGATAACTTAGCGCGGTTAAGGTTCCCGCCTTGTTCAGCGCAGTGCTTGCCTGCAACAGCACGGCACGGGTTTGTGCCAGTGCGGAGCGCTGCTGATTACTCGCCTCAACGTCCTGCAAATTCTGATAGCCATCGCGAAACGCCCAAAAAGACAACCCGTTACTGCCAACCTGCAACACACCGCAAAGGATCAGAATCAAAAACAGTGTGGTCGAGATACGAATACGATTTAACATCCACGCTCCCATCAAGCGGCAAGCAGCCGCGGTTTAATTGTCAGTCAAAATGTTTCCCAGTTTTCATCTTGTCCGGTCGCCGCGGTACGCGTACGGTTGGCAGCCGTTTCAGCGGCTGGCGCGCGGTACGTCGCCTGCGGGGTGACCGTGTTTCCAGCGAGTGAAGCGAGACGAAACGCCGAGACGGCCATCTTCAGACGGCTCGCCTGGTCTTCCAGCGCAGCGGCCGCCGCAGCGGACTCCTGCACCAGGGCGGCGTTTTGCTGTGTCACGCGATCCATTTCCGATACCGCCAGGGCAACCTGGTCGATACCACGACTCTGCTCATCAGACGCAGAGGCGATTTCACCCATGATGTCCGTCACGCGGGTGACGGCATTCACGATGTCATTCATGGTCTCCCCGGCGCTTTCCACCAGCACGGAGCCGGTATCGACGCGGGAGACGGAATCTTCAATCAGCGATTTGATCTCTTTTGCCGCGTTGGCGCTGCGGCTGGCCAGGTTGCGCACTTCCCCGGCCACCACGGCAAACCCGCGTCCCTGTTCGCCCGCGCGCGCCGCTTCCACGGCGGCGTTCAGCGCCAGAATGTTGGTCTGGAAGGCAATGCCGTCGATGACGCTGATGATGTCGGCGATTTTCTTGGAGCTCTCGGCGATGTCGTGCATGGTTTTCACCACGCCATCCACCACGCGGCCGCCGCGCTGCGCCGTCTCGGAGGCGCTTTCCGCCAGCTGAGACGCCTGGCGGGCGTTATCGGCGTTCTGCTTCACGGTCGCGGTGAGCTGCTCCATGCTGGCCGCCGTCTCTTCCAGGGCGGACGCCTGCTGTTCAGTGCGCGATGAGAGGTCGTTATTGCCCATCGCAATTTCGCTGGTGCCGGTATAGATGGCATCCGTGCCGCTACGCACGTTGGCGACGGTATCGATAAGCGAACGCTGCATATGGTCAACGCTGGTTGCCAGCTCGGTGATCTCATTGCGCCCGGACACGGTCAGCGTTTTGGTCAGGTCACCGCCGGCAATGTCACGAATGTGGGCGATGACGCGACCGAGAGGGTTCAGCAGGATATGGCGAATGCCGTACCAGACCGCGATCAGCACAATGACCAGCGCCAGCGCCAGCACCGCCATCTGCCATTTCGCAAAGCGGTAGTCATTCTGGCTTTCAGTAAACGCGGAGTGATACAGATCGCCACTGACCTTTGCATATTCCCCCAGCGCCGCGCCGAGGGCGTTTTGCATCCCCTGCGTCGGCTGCGCGAAATAGGCGTCCATGTTGCCGCTCTCCAGGAACTGAATCAGCTCTGCCAGACCGGCATGGTAGGCGTTGTATTTTTCGTCGATATTCTGGCTCACCTGCTCCATCGCAGGCTGCGGGGTGATTTTCTTAAAGGCCTCGTAATGCTTTGCGGCATCCGCAAGTGTCGCCCGGGCATTTTTAAGCAGATCGGTTTTCGCGCTGCTCTGCTGATTGTTGGGATCCATCATCATGCGCGCGGACGAGCGGCTCAGGTTGATACGCGTTTGCAGCATCAGATCCCACGTTGAGGTGAGTTCACTCTGCTGCAGGCGGAGATCGTTCGAGGCCGCGAAGCTGTCCTGGTTCTGTTTTAATGACGAGAAAAAAAGCCCGCCGGAGATAAGCTGAAGTAGTGCGAAAATGACCAGCACCATCATAAGCATTGTGACAACGCGGATACGGTTCAACATACAACACCTTCTCATAGATTTATTAACGGTGTTATCGGCACAGCCAACAGGAACTTTACATTTGAGAAAGGGAAAAGCGCGGGGTTAGAAAGCCACGTCGACAATCAGCGTATCGGTGTAGGTTCCGGCGGGTGGCGTGGCCTGATTAGTCAGCACTTTCGCGGTGTAGTTGTAGGTACGCAGTAAACCGTCGGCACTGACCTGCGACGACGTCGCGCTGGTCCAGCGTTCGCTGCCGCTGCCGCCCCAGCGGTTACCCGTGGCTTCTTTATAGATGTCATAACTGAGGTAGTTACTGCCGCTTACCATCCGGCGCACGTTATTCAGCGCGTTAGCACCGTTGTTAATGCCGATGGTATACGTACTGCCTTTGGTACAGGTGACGGCAATCGCCTGTGAGACGGTGGGGAAACTTTGTACCAGCGGCGCGCTGTTGAAGTTGACGTCCGGCGTGGTCATGGCGCTACAGTCGTTGGTGACGGTTATATCCAACAGGATGGTGGTTGTTGAGGTTCCCGTCTGGGCATTCGTACAAAGGCTTCCAACACCGAAGGCACAGACGCTGTAGCTGATGCTGAAGGTCAACTGCACCTGGTAGGGACCGGCAGTGACGTTTTGTCCAGCGACGGTGCGAAAATAGAGCGGAATATTATACTGCCTTGTCCCCAGCAGCCCCAGCAAGGTATTCCCGCTCCAGGTATACGTTTTACTTATCTGCACCTCGCTGCTGCTCGCACAAGCCGATAATCCGCACAGCCGGGTGGGGATTACGTCCGTAATGGCGGCATTATCCGTACGTTTCATGGTCGCGCGACTGTTGCCCGAGACTGACGCCGCGGTGTAGCTCAGGGTCACCGAATCGTTGGTCAGAACGTTGAGCACGGTATCACACGCCACAACAAGCCTGCCGGTGGTTTCCACCTCCCCGGTTCCGCTGAGCGCGAACGAGGTGACGCTGCCAAACGACGCATTAACCGTACTGACGGTACACGCCGCCCAGCCGCCGCCGGAGAACAGCAACAGCATCAACATCAGCAGACGCTTCATGGCGCCTCCCGACACACCAGCGGACCGTAGGTTTGCAGCTTGTGCTCCGGGTTGGCTCCCACGGTCAGGGTAACCTTGCAGCGTTTTCCGTCAGGCGCGATCACCTCCAGCGGATTCACATCGCTAAGGTTTTCCAGCCAGGCAATACCGTCATACCCCACCACCGCATTGCTGCGCGAGGCACGTCGGACCTGGCTTCCCACCGGCAGCGCCTGGCCGCGCGCATCGTGGAGGATGACGCTTGCCACCCTCTCCTGCTCCATCGGGAAATCGACCAGATAGCCGCTGTGACGCCGAATCGCAATTCGCCGCTCGGTCTCTTTCAGCCGGGTGTCCGCCGGCAGGTTCAGGGTATCAATGCGGTAGCTTGCCGGGTAATACGCCGACACCCCGCTGACCAGCAGGTAACCGTTGTTATTCGTTTTGCCAACGGGCTGGTTCTCATAGCTGACGGGCACGTCCGGATGACCGTCGGTACTGATGACCACAAACGCATCGTTGATCTTATTCGCCGCGAACAGCTCGCCGTCCATCAGAACAATCGCGCCCATCGCCTCGCCCCACCAGGTCATCATGTCCCTTTCGCCGTAGCCGCCGCCCTGCAGTTCAATATTGTTATTACGCCAGCCCAGCGTGCCCTGCTGATAGTCACTGGATTTTGACTGGTTGGCCCAGGCCATGTTCCAGCTAAAGCCGCCGTCAGACGGCATGGAATGGTTGTAGTTAATGCGCTGGGTGTTGCCCGCATCCGGGGTGTTTTCGACGGTGAACGCGGCGCTGTCGCGTGCCCCCAGCGGCACCTGCAGCGACAGCGCGACCGTCCAGTCTCCCCGCTGCTGGTCCCGGCTCCCGGCGAGGTAAATACTGCTCGCGCCCCACAAATTACGGCTCCATGAGAGATTAAGCAGCTCGGTTTTTTGACTGTCAAAACTCTCCACGCCAATCCAGGCTGCGCCGATGTTGCCGTACTGTCCCAGGTTGAAGGTCAGAGAATACTGGTCCGTATTGCGGCTGAAGCTGGCGATGGGTTTATCGTTCTCGTCATACACCGTAGGCTGGTCGTAGAGGGCCAGATTGCCAAAGCCGCGGTCCCGACGCATGTGCTGGGTGGCCACGCTGAACTCGCTGGTGCTGTACTGGTAACCCCAGTTGATTTGCCCGCCCGCCTCCCCGCGCATGCGGCTTTGCGAGTAAGAGGTATTCACCACGCCAAACTGGCCGAGTTTAATCACCGTCCCGGCCCCGCCCAGCGCCAGTTCCTGCGCCCCTTCGGCATGACCCTCCAGCGTCAGCCAGTCCGTCACCCCGTAGCGATACGAGCCGCTGCCTGCCGCCGGGCCGTAGTCAAAGTTCTTGATACCGTAATTACGCCGCAGGCTGCCCAGCGTCACGGCGCCGTCGCTTAGCCTTTTTTAAGCAGGTCGCTGGAGACGTAAAACGGCAGCGTGGTGCTGACCTGGCGCCCTAATGCATCCGTCGTGACCAGTACCGCATCCCCGGCGCCGTTGATATAGGGCAGATTGGTCAGGGTGAAGGGGCCCGGCTGAAGCTGGGTTGGGCCGGACCGATACCCGTTGATAAAGAGATCCACCGAGGTGGGCACCGCCGCTTCCCCCGCGAATTCGGGCAGCGGCCACGTCACCAGGTCAGGGCGCAGGGAGAAATCTCGCCCGACGCTGATCCCTCCCATCCGCACGCTGGAGCTCCAGCTCAGGGCATCGCTGATCACGTCCCCGACGCTCCAGCTCATTGCGTCATCCTCATTCGTGAACAGCAGGGTCGTGTCATAGCGGACATACCCTTCCTGCTGACCGTCGTTACCGGTGAAATTTTCCCGGGCATAGCCGGTGGAGGAAAACGAGCCGTTCTCATTGAAATAGCGGAATTCATGCCAGAGGGACGCCTGTCCGCCGATATGCTCCGTGTGGTTGGTGTAGAGATCGTAATTGAGCAGCGCGCCGCGCCCGAAGTGCGGTTTGGCCTGCGCCATTTGCGCGCCGAACGGCGTCACGCGGGATGCGACCCAGTCCCGGGGAACGGTCAGCAGCAGGCGCTGTCCGGCGCTGTCGTACTCCACCCGAACCTGAGAAAGCGATGAGAGATTCACCTCTCCGGCAGGAACATGTTCCGGGGGCAGTCCCGCGCGCAGCAGGTCAGCGCTGGAGATAAAGAAAGTGCCTTTGCGCTGCGTCACGGGCACGACCAGACCGGTATCGTAGTGGTTGAGCACGAGGGCAAGCTGGAAGACCGCTTCATCATGTATCGCCTGTGCCTGGGGCGGCGGCGGAAGGCTGTCATCGCCGGGCTCAGCCCAGGTCGCGGAACTGACGCAAAGCAGTATCATCATCGCCGGCTTCAGTTGACGGGCGTCGACTGCCATTGTGCGTCCCTGGCATTAATCTGCGCGCTCATCCGCTCTGGCTGACGAACGCCCGCGGGTACCGGCCAGCTGCGGGTGCTGCGGGGAAGTACGTAACCCAGCAATCCCTCCGCGACCGTGCGTTTCTGCCCTCCCTGCTCCAGCGCCACCTGGCTCAGCCTGACATGGACATCCCCCCGATTCCGGACCTCCAGTACCGGCTGCCCATCCGCTCGCGTCACCCGCCAGCTCAGGTTCCGGGTCTCCACCAGCGCGTGATGCGCCCCCTCTTTTATTGTCGGGATCCCCTGACCATACACAAACAGCGGAATGGAGTAACGCATCTGCAACTTGAGGCCGATGGCGGGTTCTGCTTTGGCATCAGGCTGAGGAATTTCATCTACAATAATGCGGTAGGCCTGTTCGACGCCTGCGGGAACGGGGGCCTGCTTAATAAGACGGATAAGCTGCTTGCTGCCTGTGTCAATCGTGACGATGGGCGGGCTGGCGACCACATCCTGCTGCGCGGCGTAGCGTTCGTGTCCGTCCTCCTGCTTCCAGCGCACAATACGCACCTGCATCGTGGTGGCGCTGTTTCCCTGGTTCTGGATCCACAGCTCCGTGGCGTTGGCGTCTGCCGCAAGCCACGGGTCGATAGGCCAGAGCAGAATGGTGGCTGCCGCCTGCGCCTGACCGGTTGCCACAGCCATTCCCAACGCGCCCGCCAGACAAACAGGTCTGAAAACTGGCTTCATCAACACTCTCCCTTTATTACCATGACAAGGTCACGGTGAGTTGATCGGAATACGTTCCTGCCGGGCTAAATCCGGTCAGTAGCGCCACGCCAAAAAGCGGCAGCGCGATGTTATTGCTGTTGCTATAGGTCACCGGTATCGCCTGGTTGACGCCAATTTCGCTGCTCGCGGCCAGCGAGCTGCTGCTGTAAAGCCGGTATCCCACCACGTCGGCGCCGTTCGAGCGCTTCATGCGGCGAACGGTTGAATAATTCTGTCCGCCATTAATGCTCATGCTCAGCGCCACGCCCGGCGTGCAGGCGATAGACAACGCCCCGTTTGGCACAAAGCTGGTGCTTACCGGTGCGCTCTCGACGCCGTTATGGGTGCCAAAATCCAGCGTCCCGAGAACCCCTCCGCTGCCGGTGGCCACCGCGCATCCCGGAACAATCGTCGCGCTCACCTTAAAGGACTGTGACGTCACCGCCTCCGCTGCAGGCGTCATCAGCAATCCGACGATCAGCGCGAAAAAAGGCTGCACGTGTCCCTCTGCGCATATGCGCAGACCAGTAAGAGTTGCCTTCATGGCGGTGCAGGACTAATAGGTGACGCTGACGTTAATCGTGTCGGTGTAGGTGCCCGGGACGACCGTCACGCTGTTACCGCCGCCGGTAATACGTCCGTAGAGGGTGTAACTGTCCACCCCTCCGGCCGTAGAGGCGATCGGCAACGCGGTGTTATTGGCAATCACGCTGTTAAACCCGCTGTCGCTGTACAGGCTGTATGCCACGCCCTGTGCCGCGTTGGCGGTGTTAACCAGATAGCGCGCAGGGGTTCCCGGGGTGCCGACAACGGTGCCGGGTGCGGTGGAGTTGGTGTTGCCGGTGATCGCCACCGTATAGCTGGCGGTCGTACATTGAATAGTGAAGGTGTTTCCGCCGCTGGCGCCGGTGAGCTGCGTGGTCAGAGTGGAAAACGTTGCGGGATGGGTGCCGAAATCCAGTGTCCCGAAGTTAATGCCGTTTTGCGTGGGCGATCCGTTTATCAGACAACCGTTCGTGAGCGTCAGCGTCGCGCCGATGGTGCCGCTACTGGTGACGGCCAGCGCCTGATGGACCGTTGTCGCAGTCAGTAAGGTGCCTGCGCAGATCAAAAGGAGTTTTCTTTTCATTTACCACCCTCCAGAAGACGTCTCCGTTCCCTTGCCACGTTTTATTTTTGTCGTTCAAGATGTTAGCCCCGCTTAATGTTCCTCTGAGGGGGGTTATTGAGAATTTAGTTTACGGATATCGCTTCGACCACCTGCCCCTTAACGCATAAGCACTTTGTCTTATTGACTTCTTATTGCCTTAAATAACAGAGAGTTAAATTATTTTTTTCAGCATTTTCATGCTATCAATAGAGAATATATCCATTAAAGTGTGATGCAGATCACAATATATCGTCAGGGCAATAACAACAAAATTAATAAAACTTAAAAAGGAGTTGTATCCCCCTACGCTTTGCGTCAATTTATGTGCCGAATAATTTCCCGCGTCGTAATAAAAAATTTATATGTATCGGTGCGGGCTACATCTGAAGCGCATAGAGGGTCTTTTTTCGTGGCAAGTGCAAACAAACTCACACTCTTCATCGTGATATTCATGCTGGCGGGTATTCTTTCAGGGGCAGCAATTCATGAATATGCATCTGCGGATGCCATCAAAGCCTGGTCGGATAATATTACCCTTCTGACCGATATTTTCCTGCGACTGATCAAAATGGTCATTGCGCCGCTGGTCTTCAGTACGCTCACCGTCGGCATTATGAAGCTGGGCGAAACCTCCACCATTGGCCGCGTGGGCGGTAAAGCGATGGTGTGGTTTATCAGCTCATCCGTGCTCTCAATTCTGGTCGGCCTGTTTATCGTCACGCTGGAGCATCCGGGCAGCGGACTGAACCTGACCGTCCCGACCGAGGCGGTGGATACCGGATTAGCCGTTGGGGGGATGACGCTGAAAGCGTTCCTGTCTCACACCATTCCGACCAGCATCGCGGGGGCGATGTCGAACAATGAGATCCTGCAGATTGTGGTGTTCTCAATGTTCTTTGGCATTGGCGGCGCGTCGCTGGGGCAGAAGTTCAACGCCCCGCTGGTGGCCGCGCTGGACGTGGTTTCTCATATTATGCTGAAGGTCACAGGCTACGTAATGTACGTTGCGCCGCTGGCCATTTTCGCGGCAATCTCCTCCGTCATCGCCACGCAGGGCCTGGGCATTCTGTTGAACTATGCCTCCTTTATTGGCGGCTACTATGTTGCCATTCTTCTCACCTGCATGGTGCTGCTGGCCGTGGGTTACATGGTGCTGAAAAAAGAGGTGTTCCGCCTGGTCAGCATGCTGAAAGATCCGGTTCTGGTGGCGTTTACCACCAGCAGTTCTGAAGCGGCCTACCCTAAAACGCTGGAGCAGCTGGAGCATTTTGGCTGCTCGCGCAACATCGCTTCTTTCGTACTGCCTATTGGCTACTCCTTCAACCTGGTGGGGTCGATGGTGTACTGCTCTTTCGCCTCGATGTTTATTGCGCAGGCGTACAACATTCATCTGAGCTTCTCTGAGGTGACGGTGCTGATGCTGACCCTGATGCTGGCCTCAAAAGGGATTGCGGGCGTACCGCGCTCCTCGCTGGTGGTGCTGGCCGCGACGATCCCAAGCTTTAACATTCCGGTGGCCGGTATTCTGCTGCTGATGGGGATCGACCACTTCCTGGATATGGGCCGTTCCGCAATTAACGTTCTGGGTAATGGTATTGCGACCGCCATGCTGTCGCAGAATGAAGGCGCGCGGGACGCGGAAGCTGAAGCTGAACTGGTAAAGCAGGAAGCGTAATGGCATGAAAAAGCCGGGTGGCGGCTTCGCCTTACCCGGCCTACAAATGGCTCGAACGCGTAGGCCGGGTAAGCGTCAGCGCCACCCGGCTTTGTTTTAGGCTACGTGACTCGCCGCGATATCCAGCGGCGAAGAAGGCCCCGAGCATTAACGTATGGGTGGCCACGGAAGCCGGGCTGGTGGAGCAGGATGTAAAAAAGCCGGGTGGCGGCTTTGTTTTAGGCTACGTGACTCGCGGCGATATCCAGCAGCGCCATCTCATCGCTGTTCAGCAGCTTCTCAATGTTCACCAGAATCAGCATACGCTCGCCGAGCGCGCCCAGACCGGTCAGGTATTCGGTCGACAGCGTGACCGCAAACTCTGGCGCAGGACGAATCTGATCAGAGGTCAGGGAAAGCACGTCAGACACGCCATCCACCACGCGCTGCCCCAGATTCAGGACGATCACCACGGTGTTGTCGTTGTAGTCAACGTCGCCCTGGCTGAACTTCACGCGCAGATCCACGATGGGCACAATGACGCCACGCAGGTTGGTGACACCTTTAATAAACGCAGGCGTGTTAGCGATGCGGGTAACCTGGTCGTAACCACGGATTTCCTGCACTTTCAGGATATCGATGCCGTACTCTTCATCGCCTAAAGTGAATACCAGAAATTCCTGTCCTGATGGCTCGCCCGCCAGTTTCGTTACATTACTCATACCGGTCATGTTATTACCTTCTACTTAATCAGGCGGCTGTGTACGCCACACGTTGTTCACGATTTAATCCCTGAAGCGCCGACACGTCGACGATCAGCGCCACGCTACCATCACCCAGAATGGTGGCGGCAGAAATACCCGGCACTTTGCGGTAGTTGCTTTCGAGGTTCTTCACCACCACCTGGTGCTGACCGATCAGCTGATCGACCAGCAATGCGTAGCGGCGGCCCGCGCTTTGCAGGATCACCACGATACCCTGCGTAGCCTCTGTCTTCGCCCCGTCCACTTCGAACACTTTCCACAGTTCCACCAGCGGCAGGTACTCACCGCGAACCTCGAGCACGCGCTCCCCGCCCGCCAGCGGATGCAGATCTTCCTCACGCGGCTGGAGGGATTCCATCACGGCGTTCAGCGGGAGGATAAAGACTTCGTCCGCCACTTTGACGGATATGCCGTCGAGGATCGCCAGCGTCAGCGGCAGCAGGATGCGAATGGTCGTGCCGGAACCCTGTTTGGACTGGATCTCAACGTGGCCGCCCATCTCCTGGATGTTACGTTTCACCACGTCCATGCCCACGCCGCGCCCGGAGACGTCGGTCACCTGCTCTGCGGTAGAGAAGCCCGGGGCGAAGATCAGCATGCCCACTTCTTCGTCGGTCATGTTTTCATTGACCGCCATTCCCTGCGAAATCGCTTTTGCCAGGATGCGCTCGCGGTTCAGACCTGCGCCGTCATCGGTCACTTCAATGCAGATGTTTCCGCCCTGATGTTCCGCAGACAGGATCAGATTCCCGACCGGGGATTTCCCGGCGGCAATGCGGTTTTCCGGCAGTTCGATACCGTGGTCGAGGCTGTTACGCACCAGGTGCGTTAACGGGTCAATGATGCGCTCGATCAGGCTTTTATCCAGTTCGGTTGAGCTGCCCATCAGGGTCAGTTCAATCTGCTTGTTCAGCTTGCTGGCGAGATCGCGAACCAGACGCGGGAAGCGGCTGAAGACATATTCCATCGGCATCATACGGATGGACATGACCGATTCCTGCAGATCGCGGGCGTTACGCTGCAGCTGGCCCATGCTGGTAATCAAATCCCCGTGGGTGACCGGGTCGAGTTCGTTTGAACGTTGCGCCAGCATCGACTGGGTGATCACCAGTTCGCCCACCAGGTTAATCAGCTGATCAACCTTCTCAACGGCGACACGGATGCTGGTCGACTCGCTGGAGCGCGCGGCAGGTTTTTCACCACGGCCCGGTGCAGCAGCCTCTTTTGGCACCGCCTTGAGCGCCGGAGCCGCAGGCGCCACAGCCGGTGCGGCAGCCTGAGCGACAACAGCCACCTCTTTCACAGCCGCAGGAACGTCAACCGCGACCGTTTCGGTTTCGAAGGCGATTTGATCGGCTTCAATCACAAAGCACAGCACCGCCACGATATCGTCCTGGCCAATACCGTCATCAAGCGTCGCGGCCAGGCTGTCTTTGCCTTTAACCACGTTGCTTAATTTCGCCAGGTTACCCAGCTCTTCTTCCAGCAGGTTAACTTCATTCTCTTTCAGGCGAGACAGCACCACGCGCAGTTTGCCCGCCGGTGCGTCGGCAGGGGCAGACGCCTGCGCGGCAACCGTATCCACAACGCTCAGTTTTGCGGCAGGAACCACGGCTGCGGCAACCTCACCTTTGGCTTCCAGCGCGAGCTGGCGCAGCGCATTGCAGATGTATTCAAAGCTGGCGGCGTCAGGCTCTGCCGAACTTTTATAGGCGTCGAGCTGTTCCTGCATAATATCTTTGGTTTCCAAAAACAGGTTGATAATGTCGGTATTGAGCTGCATCTCACCGCGTCGTGCTTCATCAAGCAGGTTTTCCATTAAATGGGTCGTTTCCTGCAGGATGGTAAATCCAAACGTTCCGGCTCCGCCTTTAATGGAATGCGCCGCACGGAAGATGGCATTGAGCTGCTCGGAATCCGGTGCTTCGGGCACCAAATCGAGCAAGTGTTGCTCCATATCGGCCAACAATTCGTCGGCTTCATCAAAGAATGTCTGGTAAAAATCGCTAATATCCATGCTCACGCTATCACCTCGGATTGGCTGGTGGCGATGTTGGAACGGCAGCCGAAGGAACGGCCCCAGGCTGTTTTAAATCGTCCAGTGACTCATTCTGACTTTCGGCGTTTTCATGCAGGATGGCCTGCTCCGCCTGCTGGTTCAGCACTAAAAGACTGATACGACGGTTGATGGCATCATCCGGCCCGCGGTCGGAAACGCGCATGGTTGCGGCCATGCCGACTACGCGCAGTACCTTGCCATCATCAAGCCCACCTGCCACCAGCTCGCGGCGCGAGGCGTTGGCACGGTCGGCAGAAAGTTCCCAGTTGCTGTATCCCTTCTCCCCACTGGCGTACGGGAAATCATCCGTGTGGCCTGACAGGCTGATTCGGTTAGGAATGCCGTTCAGCACCGGTGCAATGGCACGCAGAATATCCCGCATGTACGGTTCGACTTCCGCACTCCCGGTTTTAAACATCGGGCGGTTCTGGCTGTCGATAATCTGGATACGCAGCCCTTCCTGCACCAGGTCAATCTTCAGATGCGGTCGCAGCGCGCGCAGCTTCGGATCCGCTTCAATCAGCTGATCGAGATCGCCACGCAGTTTTTTCAGGCGCGCCTGTTCCATCTTTCGTTTCAGCTCGTCGATGTTCGGCTCTTTTTTCACCTCACCCTTCTGCTGAGTGTAATCATCGCCGCCGCCCGGGATCGGGCTTTCGCTGTTAGAGATACGCGGCCCGCCGGCCACCGCCGTTGCCAGCGGCGTACGGAAATATTCGGCAATCTGGATCAGTTCTTTTGGGCTGGAGATGGAGATCAGCCACATCACCAGAAAGAACGCCATCATTGCGGTCATAAAATCGGCGTACGCGATTTTCCACGAGCCGTGCGCGCCATGCCCACCGCCCTTGTGCTTGCGTTTTTTTACGATGACGATCGGATGGGACTGGTTTTTCATGCGTCCTCAGTTGTCGTCTGTTGGTTTGGGTTTTTCACCGCACGCACGTGTTCTTCAAGCTCGATAAACGACGGACGCTCGCTGGAGTAAAGCGTTTTACGGCCAAACTCAACCGCGATCGGTGGCGCATAACCGTTGAGGTTAGAGAGCAGTGTGATCTTCACGCACTGCATCATTTTGGTGGTTTCCGCGCTCTTCTGGCGCAGTACGCTGGCCAGCGGAGAGATGAAGCCATACGCCAGCAAAATACCGAGGAAGGTACCCACCATCGCATGGGCAATCAGCGCGCCGAGCTCAGCTGCCGGACGGTCTGCCGAGGCCAGGGCGTGAACCACCCCCATGACCGCAGCAACGATACCAAATGCCGGAAGCGAGTCGCCGACCAGCGCCAGGCTGTTGGCCGGCACTTCCGATTCGCTTTCATGGGTTTCAATCTCTTCATCCATCAGCGCTTCGATTTCGAAGGTATTCATGTTGCCGCTGATGATCAGTCGCAGATAGTCGACGATGAAATCCAGCATCATGGCATCAGCAAGAATGCGCGGATAGCTGGCAAAAATTTCGCTCTCTTTCGGGTTTTCAATATCCCGCTCAAGCGAGAACATGCCCTGCTGACGCGACTTCGCCATCAGGCGATAGAGCAGTGCCAGCAGATCCATATACATGCTTTTGGTGTATTTTGAGCGACGGAACAGCAATGGAATTGCTTTCAGCGTGCCCTTGATCGATTTACCGTTGTTGCCAACGATAAAAGCCCCTACCCCTGCGCCGCCGATGATAATAAGTTCAGCCGGTTGATAGAGTGCTCCAAGGTGCCCGCCGGTCATCATGTAACCGCCGAAAACTGTACCGAGAACTACCAGGTAACCTAATAAGATAAGCACGACATCATCCTTCCGCTAGTGACTATGGCAAGGACGTCCAGCTCGCAGCGTTGACCGTTCGCGGGGTAAAAAAAAGCAGCGGTAATCGCTTACCGCTGCTGGAATCTTTCCCACACGTTCGGGTTAAACAGCTTGTTCGATCTGTTCATCCAGCAGTTGTGGAATAATATCGGCAGCATCCCGGGAAAGTTTACGTCTTTTTACTGCACGGGAAGGAGGCTGACATAAACTACAGGCGAAGCTGCCTGCAGGTTGGTGAGCATGGGTAATGAAATTGCCGTTGCAGCAGTTGCAGCGCGACAGCTCAAGCATTCCGCTCTCAACAAAACGCACCAGCGTCCATGCGCGGGTCAGCGCCAGCAGAGGACCTTCTTCCTGCTGTGGGCATTGTTCAAGGTAAAGTTTGTAGGCTTTGATCACGGCGTCAACGCCGCTACACAAACCGGTTTTGAGAAGATACTGCCAGGCATTACAGAACATGGAAGCGTGAATATTCTGCTCCCACGTCATAAACCAGTCGTTAGAAAACGGCAGCATGCCTTTCGGCGGGGGACTACCACGTAACTCTTTGTACAGTTTGATGAGACGACCACGGCTCAACTGCGTCTCGCTTTCCAGCATTTGTAAACGAGCACCCAGTGTAATCAGCTCCATGGCCAACTGTATGTCACGCGCTTCCTGAACAATGCTTTTCTCGCTCATTGCTAGGCCCTTTTCTTACGGGCTACGTCATCAGGCTGGCTGATTTCGTTAAGCAAGCGAGTAGAGAGAAGAATACCGGTATGGATCTGTTGAAGATCGTCTACACGGGACTCCTGCGTCAGACGCGTTATAGTCTGAGAGTCATCGAAACGGAACTGGCAAACCAGTTGATTCGTTTCAGCCAGTTTAACCATCTGCGGGAGGGTTAAACCACCCAGCATGGTTGCCATCTCTTCGTTAATACCCAGACGAAACATCGCGGACGCCTTGTCCTGACTAATCAAACGCTGCGCGAGCAGTAAATACGACAAATTGATGTCATAGATATGTTTTAGCAACTCGGATGTATGCATTGTTCCCATCCCGAATAACCAACTATTATTTTTATGCGGAAAGACCGCACCCCGTGATGTCGCCGGGAAATCACCCGGTATAAAAAAGAAAAGGCTAAATGCATAGTTGAATTTAGGTTTGTATTCATCGAAACGCGTAAGAGAGGAAACGCAAATGCGTCTCTTACATGTTTTATCATTTCTTACAAATAACTAAGATTTTTCCTAATTCGACGCAAACTCTACTCGTCAGTTTTGACACATACAATCCAGCCATCCTCAAATTTAAAAAAAATGTGATCTACGTCACACAATTTAAGTGAATATGACCCATAAATCCATCAGTATGACTTGTAATTTGTTCAATTATTAACCAATCGACACTGTTTTGTATTCTTAATTGACGAATACTCATGCAGAAGGGGAATCAGAACTGGCATGCAACGTGCTTTTCCTCGGGTGGACGTCGCGCGGAAACATTTACATCATTCACCCCTCCGGGAAACATTTTTCTTACTGTGAAAAAACATAGAGTTATGCAGGCAGTCCAAAAAATATGTTTCAGAGCGTGATCATTCGAAATGATTTTGTAACGCATCAAAACGATTCAACAGTCAAGGCATAAAATTGTGTGATTTACGTTAAGTTGTTAATTTTTTTCATTTAGGCGCATTTTTCAGTTATTCTTCTTATAAGAATAATTAATGAATAATTATGCTAAGCTTCACACTAATGTCGTAATCAGCCCTTGCAGAACCCGGAAAATCGCGGTAAAGGTGATCAAACGCTGTCAGTCAGACACCCAAGGAGTGCGCCATGAGTTACTCCCATCTACTTGTTTCTGTTGCCGTTTCCCCAGAAAGCCATCAACTCGTCGCCCGGGCAGTTTCCATTGCCAGACCTCACAATGCCCGCATCAGCCTCATCACGCTTGCGGCCGAACCCGAGATGTATAATCAGCTGGCTGCCCCCATGCTGGAGGATATTCGTGAGGTACTTCAGGAGGAAACGCAGCAATTTCTGCGCGAGCTGGTCGAAAAGGCACACTATCCTGTCTATGAAACCGTAATTGCGACAGGAGAACTTAATGCCCATATTCTCGACATGTGTCGTAAACAGAATATTGATTTAGTGATATGCGGGAATCATAACCACAGCTTTTTATCGCGCGCGGCCTGCGCGGCGAAATCCATTGTCGCATCAAGTCAGGTTGACGTGTTATTAGTGCCGCTTGGGGGGCGTTAACCCCCCAGGGAAATATCAGGCAAGTTTAGGGAAGGTTGCGATCTTTTTTTGTAAATCGCCTTCATGGCTTTGTGGGGCGATATCGCGGAGATCCTGAATAAAACGCGCCTGCCAGTGGTTAATATCGTTTTTCCGGATCGTCTCCATCATTTCAGCATGGCGGGAAATACGTTCCGTGAGCGGCATGGTCAGCGCGCGGTTCAGGGCATTCGCCACGTCATCGCGATCGTAAGGGTTCACAATCAGCGCCGAGGTAAGCTCATTTGCGGCCCCGGCAAACTGGGATAGCACCAGAACACCCGGATCGGCGGGGTCCTGCGCTGCCACATACTCTTTCGCGACCAGGTTCATCCCGTCGCGCAGCGGCGTCACCAGGCCGACGTCCGCGTAGCGGAAGACCTTCATCAGGATCTTGCGGTCGAAGTGCTGATTCAGATAAAACAGCGGCGTCCAGCCCAGCTGCCCGTAACGGCCATTAATGCGCCCGGCTTCTGTCTCCAGCTGATGGCGAATATCCTGATAGGCCTGAACCTCACCGCGCGACGTCGGCGCAATCTGGGTATAACGGATTTTACCGTGATGCTCCGGATATTTATCCAGCAGCGTTTCATACGCCAGGAAGCGTTCCGGCAGCCCTTTAGAATAATCAAGACGCTCGACCGAGAAGATATTTTTCACGTGCTTGAGTTCATTCTTAAGCTGCGCCAGCTTCGGCGGCAGCGGGCCGGAGGCCTGCTCCGCGATTTCGTCAGGTTCAATCCCTATTGGATACACTTCGGTGTGGAACGTTTTTCCCCACGCCGTATGGGTTTTCCCGCCTTTGGTCACCAGACGCGCTTTCCCTGACACGGAGTCCAGGAATGCCAGGCGGTCATTTTCCGTCTGGAAGCCCAGCAAATCGTAGTCACACAGCGCCTCCAGCAGCTCTTCATGCGGCGGCAGCGCGGTAAAAATTTCCGGCGTCGGGAACGGGATGTGCAGGAAGAAGCCAATCCGGTTATTCACTCCCCTCTTTCGCAGCTCTCTGGCGAACGGCAGCAGGTGATAATCGTGGATCCATAAAATATCGTCTTCTTCTATTAAAGGCAGCAGTTTATCCGCCAGCAGCGCATTCACGCGCGCGTAGCCTTCGAAGGATTCACGCTGGAATTTGACCAGGTCAAGGCGATAGTGAAACGCCGGCCACAGGACGGCATTCGAGAACTGCGAGTAATACTCGTCATAGTCTTTCTCTTTTAATGCAAACGATGCCCACGTGATGTTCCCGCGCGTCACTTTTTTGAGCGGTTTCTCTTCTTCACTGATTTCTCCGCTCCAGCCAAACCACAGCCCGCCAGCGGCTTTCAAGGCACCTAATACCCCTACCGCCAGGCCACCCGCACTGGCTTTTTTATCATCAGGCGGTGCGATTCGGTTAGAGACGACGACTAAGCGACCCATAATGGTTTCCCCCTTTGTTTTGCGCTATTTGTTGTTGTTGCTGGTTAGCGATATCAGATACCCACTGCCAGACGCTGGCGACATCCGCCAGCCGCCATTCGGCGACAGTGTCACCAGGCCCTACCTTAACGGCGATCCCTCCGGCCTGATTAACCACACGGAACCCGGCCTCGTCGGTCAGGTCATCCCCAAAGAAAACAGGCGTCCGGCCCTTAAAAGGTGCCTCCGCCATAAATGCGGTGATGGCTGCGCCTTTATTAATCCCCTTCGGCTTCAACTCCACCACGCATTTGCCCGGCTGCAGCGCCAGCTGTGGATGCGCATCCGCAACCGTCTGAGCAAGCGCGAGCACGGCATCTTCGTGCTGCGGTGCCTGGCGATAATGCAGGGCAAAGGCCATGCCTTTGGCTTCCAGCTCGGTGCCAGGCAGGTCGGCCAGCGCAGCAGAGAGCCGCTTCTGGAGCGTTTGCGTGAGTGCGTCGGGGAGTGAAACGATATGCGTTTGATCATGGATGTCGCGGCGCTCCGCTCCGTGTACACCGGCCAGCGGAAAGTGGTATGGACTGGCGAGCAGATCCAGCTCGGCCATTGAGCGCCCTGATATCAATGCCAGTGCTCCCTCATTCATGAGCGAGAGCTGATGCAAATCCTGTAACACCGCCTCCGGAATAGACACCTGATCGGGGTGCGGTTTTATCCCGGCGAGCGTGCCGTCGAGATCAAAAAAGAAAGCATAATGTCCGGGCAGTACAGGCGGTGCGGTTAACAAGTCAGCCACCCTTTTCCTCCTTACGGTTGACGAGAGGTAAACGCCTTTACCTCTTTCATAGCCATGTAAGTATAGACAGTGTGACGTCGCTCGCCATTTGACAACCGCCCCGCCAGTTTTACTGGCGGGGCGGTGAAGGGGTCAACTATGGTTATAAGTTGAGCAATAAAAGAGGTGCAAAACGGTTACACGGTACGCTTCGCTTTTTGCTTGTAACGGTCGAAAATCACCGCTGCCAGCAGGATCAGACCACGCACCACGTACTGCGAGAACGGCGAAATATTCAGCAGGTTCATGGCGTTCTCTACCGTGCCCAAAATCAGGATACCGGCCACCACATATGAGATTTTTCCGATGCCTCCCTTGAGGGAAACGCCCCCTAACACGCAGGCCGAAATAACGATCAGCTCATAACCAATAGAGGTCATTGGCTGGCCGCTGGTCATACGCGACGCCAGAATAATCCCCGCCGCGGCAGAAACGAGCCCCGAGAGCACAAAGATAATAATCTTGGTGCGCACCACCGGCACCCCGGCCAGACGGGCGGCCTCTTCGTTACCGCCAATCGCCAGCGTATTACGGCCAAAGGTGGTCCGGTTAAGCAGGAAGCCGAACAGAATCAGGCAGGCCACGGTCAGCCAGATAGGCGCAGGCAGACCCAGCCAGTTGGCGTAACCCAGCGTAAAGAAACGCTCGTCTTCAATCCCCACCGCTTTACCGTCGGAGATGATATAGGCCAGCCCGCGGACAATTTGCATTGTCGCAAGCGTCGTGATCAGGGCGTTAATCTTCAGGCGCGCGATAACAAAACCGTTCACCAGGCCGCTGATGACGCCGAGTAACAGACCGGCAAAAACGCCAATCCACAGGCTCTCCGTCATGTTGATCACCACGGCCGTCGTAACGCCTGCACAGGCAATCACCGACGCCACCGACAGGTCAAAATCGCCGGAGGCCAGACAGAACAGCATCCCGCAGGCCACCATCCCGGACATGGAGATGGCGAGACCCAGCCCCTTCATATTAATGAAAGTGGCAAAGTTGGGGACAAAGATCGCGCAGGCGACGAACAGTGCGGCAAACACCACCAGCATGCCGTACTGATCCCAGATACGCCCAACGCTCAACGCCGACTTCGACTTCGGCACTCCGGATGTAGTAACAGAGGACATCATTAACTCCTTACTCAGGCGACGGCCTGGCTAACTTTAGGCATGGCGAGGTTCAACGCCTGTTGTTCATTCGCCTGTTCATGAAGTAATTCGCCGGCAATTTCGCCTTCACGCATCACAACAATGCGGTCGGCCACGCCAAGCACCTCAGGCAGATCGCTGGAGGCGAAGAGCACCGCCACGCCGCATTTTGCCAGCTCATAGATCACGTTATAAATCTCGTGTTTTGCCCCCACGTCGATACCGCGCGTCGGCTCATCCAGTAAGATGACCTTCATGTCCTCCGACAGCCAGCGGCCCAGAATGGCCTTCTGCTGGTTTCCGCCTGACAGATTCATGATCAGCTGTTCCGGACCCGGCGTTTTGATATTCAGTGAACGAATATGGTGGTCGGCATTGCTCGACTCCCAGCTATCGTTTATCAGGCAACCTGCGCGAATAAACTTACGGCGGGCGGAAATATTGATGTTGTCGCGTACCGAGTGCACCGGAATAATGCCCTCTGCTTTCCGGTCTTCCGGACAGAGCATCATTCCCGCCCCGATCGCGTGGGCCGGTTTCTGAATGTCTACCCGCTCGCCGTCAATGGAGACCTGCCCATCGGTAATACGGGTACCGCCGAACAGCCCTTTCATCAATTCGCTACGCCCCGCGCCTACCAGACCAAACAGGCCGACGATTTCACCGCTGCGTACGGATAACGAAATCGGCGTTCTGACGCCCGGCGCTTTTACGCTATCGAGGCGCAGACGCTCAGGGCCGTACTGGCGAGGCTGCCAGTGATAGATATCACCCAGATCGCGTCCGACCATCGCCTGAACAAGCTGGTCATGGTTCACCTGCGCCATGTCGGTAAAGGTGCGCACATAGCGTCCATCTTTAAACACGGTGATGGCATCGCTGAGAGCAAATATCTCTTCCATGCGGTGCGAAACGTACAAAATCGTCCGGCCTTCCTGACGCAATTCGCGGATCACGCGGAACAGATTTTCGATTTCCCGCTTCGAGAGCGAACTGGTGGGTTCATCGAAGGCAATTATTCTGGCGTTACGCGCCAGCGCCTTGGCAATTTCAACCATCTGCCACTGGCCGATGGAGAGATATTTCAGCGGCGTCTGGGGATCGACGTCCAGCCCCAGGTGTTTAAGCTGCAGCCCCGCTTCATAATTAAGTAGCGAACGATTCACCACGCCGCCTTTGTGCGGGAGCTGTCCTAAATAGATGTTTTCCGCCACGGTCATCTCAGGGATGAGGTGCAGCTCCTGATAGATAATGGCCACCCCGGCATTAAGCGCCGCCGTGGTATCGGCAAAAGAGACCTCTTCGCCGCGGATCGCCAGCGTGCCGGTTGTTGGCGAGTAGTTGCCGCTGAGGATTTTCAACAGCGTGGATTTTCCCGCACCGTTTTCCCCCATCAGGGCGTGAACCTGGCCAGCATAGCAGTCGAAGCTGATATCGGTCAGCGCGTTCACACCGGGGAAGGTTTTCCCGATGCCGCGAAAAGAGAGATACGGATCAGACTGTCGCATAACGTCTCCGTGATTCCTGTAGTGTGTACGTCAGGCCCCTCACGCAGGATGAGGGGCACAATCACCGCGTATTACTTCCCGCCCAGTCCTTTTTTCGCCAGCTCCTCTTTGAAGTTGTCGCGGGTGATGAGCACCACGTCGGTCACTTCGGTAAATTTCGGCGGTTCAGCCCCTTTGGTGACCCAGTTGTAAAGCATCTCGCTGGATTTATAGCCGTGAACGTCCGGGCTTGGCAGCAGTGAGCCGTAGAAGCCGGTTGCCTGCGCTTTGGACAGCTCGCTGACCGCGTCAACGCCGTTGATGCCAATCCCGATCACGTCAGGTGCCTTGAAGCCCTGACCTTCCGTCGCGCGCACGCCGCCCAGCACGGTGTTGTCGTTCATGCCGACCACCAGCCAGTGTTTGACCTCCGGATGCTGAACCAGCATGGAGTTGGCGGCGTCGAAAGCGCCCGGGATATCGTTAGATTTGGTGGGGACTTTGTAGATCTGTTTTTCCGGGAAGCCGGCCGCCTTCAGCGCGTCCATTGACCCGGTTGTACGACGACGCGCCGTGTCCAGCTCATCCGCTATAATTGCCATCACTGCGGTCTCTTTGACGTCCCAGCCGCGTTTTTGCATCTCTTTATAGAGTTCCTGGCCCTGACGTTCGCCGATTTTTGTCGCGGCCATCATGACCAGCGGGACGCTGTCCATCGGCTTGCCTTTGGCGTTCACGAACTGATCGTCAACGGCAATGACCTTCATGTCGTAACCGCGGGCTTTTGCCGCGATGGCCGAGCCCAGCTTTGGATCCGGCGTACAGATAACGAAACCTTTCGCACCGCTGGCCGCCAGGCTGTCGATGGCGTTCAGGGTTTTCTCACCGTCAGGCACGGCGATTTTAATCACTTCAAAACCTAAATCTTTCCCGGCCTTATCGGCGAATTTCCACTCCGTCTGGAACCAGGGCTCTTCGGGCTGTTTTACCAAAAAACCGAGTTTTAAATTCTCAGCAATAGCGGATTGTGACATAACGGCAGCCAGACCGATGGCCGCCAGCGCTTTAGTAAATTTGTGCATGGCAAACTCCAGCTTTAGCTTTCTTTTCTGTAGGGAATATGTGCGTGCTTCTTATTTAATCGGACTTAAAACAAGGCATTAGCGCTTACCTCGTTATAAGCGTTATTGCTGGTGATAGTTTTAGCGGGAAATTAATCATCCATAAGAGAGCCCCATCACACCGCAGAATTACAGTAATTGCGTACATAAATTCAGCGAAAAATGACATAAAAAAGGCAGTATTTGTCAGACAAATGAAATGAGGGTAAGCAGGATTATCCATAAGATTAGCTAAGATATCCCTGATGCCCAGGATCGGGCACGAGAACGCCGGACGCCAGAAAAGTGCAGTATGTTTTTCATCAAAAATGCCACACGCGCTGAAAATTATTTACTCCACAGAATTTGATTTAGCGCAATTTTATTAATGCACCTGATATACGGAATAATTAATCCGTGATTCATTTTTTACGGAGCATTATTCCGGTTTAATATTCCCGAAAGAGTAACAGCATATCTCTTCGATAAAAAATGTTGATTATCAGAGGATTATCTAAATACCGATCTATGGCGAGCTAATTGTATTTCTGTACTATATTAAAGTTTGTAATGTATGGTAAACACAGCCAATTTAAGAGTTTTCTTAGACCAAAGACAAGGGTATGCTTATTTATATCGAACACAGGAAGTGAATTTCGGTCGACTTCGTTTACTGCAGAAAGCGTATTTCTGCTCTTTTTCTTCGTACTTGCCTGGTGCTCAGGTTAAGCAACGGACATCACGTCCCACCGTCAATAAGGATATGAGTATGGCTACCCAAACGATGATGCAAAAACTTAACGCGCAGATGAACCTTGAGTTCTACGCCTCCAACCTGCACCTTCACTTAAGTGCCTGGTGCGCTGAGAATAGCCTCACGGGCTCTGCCACCTTCTTTCGCTCTCAGGCACAAAGCAACGTCACCCATATGATGCGCGTTTTTAACTTCCTGAAAGCTGCAGGGGCAAACCCTGTCGTTAAAGCCCTTGATGGGATAAACGAGAGCTACTCTTGTCTGGAAGAACTGTTTCAGAAAACGCTTGAAGAGTATGAACAACGCTGCAGCACCCTCAACAAACTGGCCGATGAAGCCAAAGCGCAGCAGGACATTACGACGCTGAGATTCTTACGCGATATGGATAAAGAGCAGCAGCAGGATGGCCTGCTGCTGAAGACGCTGGCGGATGAGCTGCATAACGCGCAGCAGGCAGGCTTATGTCCTGAGCAAACCGACCGTCACCTGCTCGACATTGTGGCGGTGCAGCACCACTGAGTTTCTGGCCTGCTTCCGTCCCGGGGAGCAGGTCCCCTTCCCCTCTCCAACCTTCTGCTTTTGCTGAAATTTAACAAATCAGATCTGGCTCCCAATGATTAACCACACAACGTGTGATGATTTATTTAATTACATAATCATTGACGAGGGAGCATCATGATCACCATTGAGTTTGTTGTCATTCTCCTCTGCCTGCTGACGGGTACGCGTTTCGGCGGTATGGGGCTTGGGTTAATCAGCGGTATTGGTCTTTTTATTTTATGTTTCGTCTTTGGTCTGCAGCCGGGTAAACCCCCGGTTGAGGTCATGTTGACCATCCTCGCGGTGATTGGCTGTGCCGCTACCCTGCAAACGGCGGGCGGTCTCAACGTCATGATGCAGTTTGCGGAACGTCTGCTGCGCAAACACCCGCAGCACATCACCCTGCTCGCTCCGTTTACCACCTGGATGCTGACCTTTCTGTGCGGCACCGGCCATGTGGTCTACACCATGTTCCCGATTATTGCGGATATCGCCCTGAAAAAAGGGATCCGCCCGGAGCGCCCTATGGCCGTGGCATCGGTCGCGTCGCAGATGGCGATCACGGCCTCCCCCGTTTCCGTTGCCGTCGTGTCGCTGGTGTCCATCCTGGCGGCCCAGCATGGGATCGGCCACGCGTGGGGAATTCTGGAAATTCTCGCCGTGTCGGTTCCCGCTTCACTTTTCGGCGTGGCTATTACTGCACTGTGGAGTTTACGGCGCGGGAAAGATTTGGCGGACGACATGGAGTTTCAGGAAAAGCTAAAAGATCCTAAGCAGCGCGAGTTTATCTATGGCGGAACAGAGACGTTAATGAATCAGCGTTTCCCAAAACAGGCCTACTGGTCCACGTGGATTTTCTTTGCCGGCATTGCCGTGGTCGTTCTGCTGGGGGCCTTCCCTGAGCTGCGCCCCGCCTTTGAACTGAAAGGCAAAATGACGGCGCTGTCGATGAACCTTGTCATCCAGATGATGATGCTAATTGCGGGTGCCGTGATGCTGATGGCCTGCAAGGTCAATGCCTCCGCGATTTCCAACGGCGCGGTGTTCAAGGCCGGTATGGTTGCGATCTTCTCGGTATTCGGCGTGGCGTGGATGAGCGATACCTTTTTCCAGGCGCATCTCGACGAGTTAAAGCTGGCCCTGGAAGGCGTGGTGAAAAGCCACCCCTGGACATATGCGATTGTGCTGTTTCTGGTGTCAAAACTGGTGAACAGCCAGGCGGCGGCGCTGACGGCGGTTGCGCCGATGGGGTTGATGTTGGGCATCGACCCGAAAATGCTGATCGCCTTTTTCCCGGCGTCCTACGGCTATTTTGTCCTGCCGACCTATCCCAGCGATTTGGCCTGCATCGGCTTTGACCGATCAGGCACGACCCGCATCGGTAAATTTATCATCAACCACAGCTTTATTTTGCCAGGGCTGATTGGGGTAAGCTGCGCGTGTGCCGCGAGCTACCTGCTGGTCCAGACGTTCTTCTGATAACATCAAAGGGCGACGCATGCCGTCGCCCATTTCCCTGCGTCAGTGGGACTCACCCTGCGGCGTGAATCGCAGCTCGATCAGCGCGATGGCCTTCTGGATCGCACGAAGCGTTACCGGGTCAGCGGCAGCAGGATGGCTGGCAAAATCGATGTTTTTCAGCTGGGTAGACATCTTCTCGCGCACTTCAACCGGCGCAATCACGTCCAGAACATCCAGGATTTGTTTGATAACCAGCTGGCAGGCGACAACGTCAGAGACCAGTTCCTGATCGGCGCTCAGGTTTTGTGACATGGGGTTTCTCCTTATTTAAAGGCCGCCATAGTATCAAAACACGCCCCCTGACATCTTCCCTTCAACGTCTGCAGGTATAAAAAAACCTGCCGAAGCAGGTTTTTTTTATCAGAACATGGCGCCCGGCGGCACGTCTTTGAACGTGCGGCAGTAATTGGCCCACATACTTTTCAGGATTTTGCGCAGTTTCACAGTGATGCTCCATCAACTTGTTATACAACTTTATCGTCAATGCGCTTATAATATGACCACCATCACAAAAATCAATGTTTTTGTGATAGAAGTCACAATTTAATCAGAGTGGGGTCTGATCGCGTTCACCATCGACCCGTTGCGAAGAGTGAGGGCAGATTGTCCGGCTATTCCAGCCATTGCGGCGGGCATCTGCGGGTACGATAACGTATTTCCATCCACTCAGAGCGAACCATGAAAAGAGTCATTGTAGCCGGCACACTCCTCCTGCTCGCGGGGTGCAGCATTAACCGCCAGGCTGAAGTCAGCAGCCTCGATGCGCCGAACGGCATCGTCCGCCTTAACTACGGTCAGGCAGCGCTGCAAAATGCGTATTCCGATGAGTATGTGAATAACGGTACGGCGGCAAAAGCGTGTCAGAGCATGGGGTACGCCACGGCCTCAGCCTATGGTCAGCCCATTAAAACCTGCACCCTCATTAGCGGCTCGTTGTGTCTGAACGAGAGCGTGACTATCCAGTATAAATGTATGGGTTATGCCGTGAACCCTAAGTCAAACAATCCGTGGTATTAATCCAGACTGCCAGCGCAGGCTGGCAGTTTATTTCATTACGAACAAAAACAATTCTCATTAATAAATGATAAAATCGCCAATGCGTTTTATTCCCATTCGTATTTTAAATAAATAAAATAAATATTTTACTTTTTGCAAATAATTAAATAATAAATTACAGTGTCGCTCATTGTGAACCAGAAATAATAACCCGGAGCGCCACCATGCTGAAAACTGAAATGATCGACAAGCTCAACGCACAAATGAATCTTGAGCTGTATTCATCCCTTCTCTACCAGCAGATGAGCGCCTGGTGCAGCTATCACAGCTTCGAAGGCGCTGCCGCGTTTCTGCGTCGTCACGCGCAGGAAGAGATGACCCACATGCAGCGTCTGTTTGATTATCTGACGGATACCGGCAGCCTGCCGCGCATTGAAACCGTGGCATCTCCATTTGCTGAATATAATTCTCTCGATGAACTGTTCCGCGCCACCTACGAGCACGAGCAGCTGATCACCCAGAAAATTAACGAACTGGTTCATGCCGCGATCACCAGCCAGGATTATCCAACCTTCAATTTCCTGCAGTGGTATGTCGCCGAACAGCATGAAGAAGAGAAGCTGTTTAAATCCGTGCTGGATAAATTATCTCTGGTGGGGAAATCAGGCGAAGGTCTTTACTTTATTGATAAAGAACTTTCCACGCTGGATACGCAGAATTAATTTCAGCGCGGTGCGGGTTCCCTGCACCGCGTTAATTTACATACACCCAGCGCAGCTGGTGCAGCGCCAGTCGTGAGGATTCACGGCCTGGTAAAAATAGCGCTAGCTGGCCGTCTCCAGCGCAATACCCCTCTCGAAAAACATATCCGTCAACCAGTCGACATTCGCTATGATCCACTCATCTTCCTGTAAGCCTTGTGCAAAGGTCTCATCCTCAGGATCAATAACCGAATAGATTCCCCAGGTGCCCATATCTTTTTCGCGGCGGGACTCCGGAAGTATCAGGGGCTGGTTCTGCCAGTGGATTATCCAGTGGCCATGGCACAACAGGTTGCCTCCACGGCTCCATGCCGCGGTAAAAGGATTCTCCCCCGCCATAAAACCCTCACTTTATTTGATAATTTATATTTATTGTTTACGTTACGCCGAAATGTTGCTCAGCAACATTGCCCTCATGTAGTAGGCGGAAGCCTATAAAGGGTCAGAGGAACAATAATGTGTAAAATATTCATTACAACACTTGTAACGGTGATTTGACGAGTTACAGCTTTTCCCTTACTCTGCGCCGCAGATTTTGTCGCGGTTAAGAAGCGTTGTAGAGGAAAGCGTGAAAAACAGAACTCTGGGAAGTATTTTTATCGTCGCCGGAACGACGATTGGCGCAGGAATGCTGGCAATGCCTCTGGCAGCCGCGGGCGTGGGATTTGGCATGACCCTGCTGCTGCTGGGGACGCTCTGGGCGCTGATGTGCTACACCGCCCTGCTGTTGCTTGAGGTTTACCAGCATGTGCCCGCCGATACCGGTCTGGGTTCCCTCGCGGCGCGCTACCTGGGACGCTACGGCCAGTGGATAACCGGCTTCAGCATGATGTTCCTGATGTACGCCCTGACCGCCGCCTACATCAGCGGGGCCGGGGAGCTGATTGCTTCCAGCGTTAACGACTGGTTTGGTTCTGACATTACCCCGGCGACGGGCGCCATCTTCTTTGCGCTCATCGGCGGCGGCGTGGTCTGCGTGGGAACATCGCTGGTCGATCTGTTTAACCGTTTCCTGTTCAGCGCCAAAATTCTGTTCCTGATTGTCATGCTGGTCCTGCTGGCACCGCACGTGCACAAGGTTAACCTGCTGACGCTGCCGCTGGAAAAAGGGCTGGCGCTTTCCGCCATCCCGGTCATTTTCACCTCGTTTGGCTTCCACGGCAGCGTGCCGAGCATCGTCAGCTATATGAACGGCGATATTCGCAAGCTGCGCCGCGTCTTTGTTATCGGCAGCGCGATCCCGCTGATTGCCTACATTTTCTGGCAGCTGGTGACCCTGGGCAGCATCGACGCTTCAACCTTTATTGGCCTGATGGCACAGCATGCAGGCCTGAACGGTTTTCTGCTGGCGCTGCGCGAGGTCGTCACCTCCCCGCACGTGGAGCTGGCGGTACACCTCTTTGCCGACCTGGCGCTGGCAACCTCGTTTCTGGGCGTGGCGCTTGGCCTGTTTGACTATCTGGCCGACCTGTTCCAGCGCCGCAATACCGCCGCAGGACGATTACAGACCGGGGCCATCACCTTCCTGCCGCCGCTGGCCTTTGCGCTGTTTTATCCACGCGGGTTTGTGATGGCGCTGGGGTATGCGGGGGTGGCGCTCTCGGTCCTTGCCCTGCTCCTCCCTTCCCTGCTGGCGTGGAAGAGCCGCCAGCAGCATCCGCAGCAGGGTTACCGCGTGGCGGGAGGAAAACCGCTGCTGTGCATTGTGTTTGGCTGTGGGGTGGTGATTATTCTGGTGCAGGTACTGATTGCGGCGGGAATGCTGCCGGAAGTGGGTTAATGAAAAAAGGGGCTGTCATCAGCCCCTTTTTTATCAGTGCAAACAGCAGCTCTTGAACTTCTTCCCGCTGCCGCAAGGACACGGATCGTTACGCCCAACCTTCGTGCCGTTCACCATCGGCTTCTTCACCTCCGGCTGCTGCGGATTGTTCACCCAGTAGTTATACAAGCGCAGCGCCGCAGGCTGAATACGTTCAATGCTGGCGGTATATTCTTCTTCGGTCAATTCATCCAGCTGGTCGCCGATCTCTTCGCTACCGTGCAGCGCAATCACATCCAGATCGGCCTTCAGCTCGTCCGGCAAGGCTGACCAGTCCGTCAGCGCCACGCCGCGCATGTAGCCGTAGCACCACTCTTCCACCACGGTATAGCTCTCACCGTCAATGTCGTTATAGCCAAACATCGGTTCAAACTGGTCCGGATATTCGCTCAGGCGCTCGGCAATATCGTTCATATGCTTAAAGCAAAGATCGATAAAACGGTTCATCTCGCGATCGTTTTTCCAGCGCGGAATGTATTTCTCGCCACCCCACACCGCCACCAGCCAGGTATCTGGCTCAACGACAACAGGACCGGAAAGCACTGCGGTAAACATGCCGTCCAGTTCAGACACGTCAAGCACGGACGCATCGTCATGACCGTAAGACATTAACGTCTCTTCAAGCCACGCCATTTCGCTTTCATTTAATGGGCCTTCAGTCATCGCTGACACTCCTGATAAAAAGGAAACGATCCTAACACATATCTCACGCCTCTCCGGGCTGAAGTTTAGGTCTTTATTGCTGCAAAAACGTGCAAATCGTGACCTTTGCACAACTTATGGGCTTTATTGTTAACGATATGTGATCTCCGCTGTAATTTCTTCTCCTCCCGCAAGGCGGCATAACGCGGCGCTCTATACTCAAACATGTCACAGGCCCGTCAATGGGTTAACCATTCTGGCAACGTTTTTGCTTAATGTTCTTCGCGCGACGCTGCGCAGGGAAACCTCGCCGTATATGCAGGATGCCGTCTGTATCTTGTTCGTTTAGTGCATTTTGTTCTTGCTCGTGTTTCGGATTGGCTGCGCCGTCGGGCGTTCGGGTTTACGCCGTGGTGCAAAAACCTCTTTGCTAAGGAACATAATAATGTCGCTGAAATTTATCAGAACTCCGCTTTCTCTCGTGTTGGCCGGTTGCCTGGTGACGGCGTTTTCCGCCAGGGCAGATATCGTGATTGGCGTGGCCGGGCCGTTCACGGGTCCTAATGCCACCTATGGCGATCAGTACTGGCACGGCGCAACGCAGGCCGCTGAAGACATTAACGCCGCCGGCGGCATTAACGGCGAGAAGATCAAACTGGTTCAGGGGGATGACGCCTGCGAGCCTAAGCAGGCGGTGGCGGTGGCCAACCGCTTAGTCGACCAGGATAAAGTCAACGCCGTGGTCGGTCATTTCTGCTCCTCTTCCACCATGCCCGCCTCCGAGGTTTACAGCGATGCGGGGATCATCGCTATTACCCCCGGTTCAACCAACCCGCTGATTACCGAACGCGGCATGAGCGACATGTTCCGCATGTGCGGCCGCGATGACCAGCAGGGCCAGGTGGCCAGCGACTTCATCATCGACAAGCTGAAAGCCAAACGGGTGGTGATTATTCACGATAAAGACACCTATGGTCAGGGCCTGGCTGACGCCACCAAAGCGGCGCTGGCGAAACGCGGGGTTCAGGATGTGATGTACGAGGGATTATCCCGCGGTGAAAAAGACTTTAACGCGCTGGTCACTAAGATCGGCGCGCAAAAACCGGACGTCGTGTTCTTCGGTGGCTGTCATCCGGAAGCCGGCCCGCTGGTTCGCCAGATGCGTGAGCAGGGCGTGCAGGCGAAATTCTTCTCCGGGGACTGTATCGTCAACGAAGAGATGGTGACCGCGGCGGGCGGCCCGCAATATACCAATGGCATTTACATGACCTTCGGTAAAGATCCGCGCCTGATCCCGGACGGCAAAGCGGTAATCGAGAAATTCCGCGCCGGTAAATTCGAGCCGGAAGGTTACACCCTCTACTCCTACGCCTCGGTACAGGCGATTGCCGCGGCCTTCAAGGCCACCGGCGGCAAGGACTCTGCCAAAGCCAGCGAGTGGCTGAAGGCCAATTCCGTCGACACGGTGATGGGCAAAAAAGCCTGGGACAGCAAAGGCGATCTGAAAGTCTCTGACTACGTGGTTTACCAGTGGGACGACAAAGGAAAATATAAGGAAGTGGAGTAACGGGACGGAGTCACGCTCAACGTCGATGGGCTCGCCCGTCGGCGCGTAATAAACATCAGGCTGCGCGGCTCGCGCAGCCTATAAAACGAGCGCGCTAAAATGAGTACATTCTTCCTGCAACAGTTAATCAATGGCTTAACGCTGGGTTCCGTCTACGGCCTGATCGCCATCGGCTACACCATGGTGTACGGCATTATCGGCATGATTAATTTCGCCCACGGCGAAGTGTATATGATTTCCGCCTATCTCTGCGCCATTGGCCTGGCGCTGCTCTCGTTCTTCGGCCTGCAGTCCTTCCCGCTGCTGATCCTCGGCACGCTGGTGTTCACCATTGTGGTCACCGGGGTGTACGGCTGGACCATCGAGCGTATCGCCTATAAGCCGCTGCGCAACTCCACGCGCCTGGCACCGCTGATCTCCGCCATCGGGATATCGCTTATTCTGCAAAACTACGCGCAGTTGAGCCAAGGCCCGCGCCAGCAAGGGGTGCCAACCATGCTGGACGGCGTGATTCGCCTGCATCTGGGCGAAGGGTTCGTGCAGATAACCTACACCAAAGTGTTTATCCTGGTGGCCTCGTTTGCCGGCATGCTGGTGCTCACCTGGATAATCAACCGTACCCGGCTGGGGCGGATGTGCCGTGCGGTGCAGCAGGATCGCAAAATGGCCTCCATTCTGGGGATTAACACCGACCGGATTATTTCGCTGGTCTTCGTCATCGGCGCGGCGATGGCGGGCCTGGCGGGGGTGCTGATCACCATGAATTACGGCACCTTTGATTTCTACGTCGGGTTCGTGATCGGCATTAAAGCTTTCACGGCGGCGGTACTGGGCGGCATCGGTTCCCTCCCCGGCGCCATGCTCGGTGGCCTTATCCTGGGCGTGGCGGAAGCGCAGTTCTCGGGCATGGTGAACTCGGACTATAAAGATGTCTTCTCGTTTGGCCTGCTGGTGATGATCCTGATTTTCCGCCCTCAGGGGCTGCTCGGGCGCCCGATTGTGGCCAAAGTGTGAGGGAGAGAACGATGACATCACACGGTTTTTCACTTAAACGCTGCATTCTGGACGCGATTTTTTCCGGGTTGATTGCGCTGATTATCTTCGGCCCTATCGCGGGCGTGGTGCTGGACGGGTACAGCTTTACCTTCGCCGGGCAGCGCCTGGCCTGGATGGTCGGTATCGTCATGGCGGGGCGTTTTCTGTTGAGCGCTTTTTTAGGTACCGCTGCCGGGGCCCGCTTCCAGGCGCGCTTCGAGGCCGACAGCGCGGGTGTTTATGTCCGGCCACCGGAATATAAAAGCCGCATGCGCTGGATTATTCCTCTGGTGATTACCCTTGCGATTTGCTTTCCGTTTGTCGCCACCAAGTATGTTCTGACCGTCGCCATTCTGGGGCTGATCTACGTGCTTCTCGGTCTGGGGCTGAACATCGTCGTGGGCCTGGCCGGTCTGCTGGATCTGGGGTATGTCGCGTTCTATGCGATTGGTGCGTACGGCCTGGCGCTGGGATACCAGTATCTCGGCCTGGGCTTCTGGAGCATGCTGCCGCTCGCGGCAATCATGGCCGCTGCCGCAGGTGCCTTGCTCGGCTTCCCGGTACTGCGCATGCACGGTGACTATCTGGCCATTGTCACCCTCGGCTTCGGGGAAATCATTCGCCTGATACTGAACAACTGGCTGACCTTCACCGGCGGCCCCAACGGCGTGTCTGCCCCTCCCCCCACCTTTTTCGGTCTTGAGTTTGGGCGACGCGCAAAAGAAGGCGGCGTGCCCTTCCACGAGTTTTTCCACCTGACCTACAACCCGAACATGAAGTTTATCTTTATCTACGCGGTGCTGTTTCTGGTGGTGATGCTGGTGCTTTACATCAAGCACCGCCTGACGCGCATGCCGATTGGTCGGGCGTGGGAAGCCCTGCGCGAAGACGAAATTGCCTGCCGCTCAATGGGGTTAAATCATGTTCTGGTTAAGCTTTCCGCCTTTACGCTGGGCGCGTCCACCGCAGGCATTGCCGGGGTGTTCTTCGCCACCTATCAGGGGTTCGTGAATCCGACCTCCTTTACCTTCTTTGAATCGGCATTGATCCTCGCCATTGTGGTGCTGGGCGGTATGGGCTCGACGCTGGGCGTAGTGCTGGCCGCCTTTGTGCTCACGGTCACGCCGGAGCTGCTGCGCAGTTTTGCCGAGTACCGCGTCCTGCTGTTTGGCATGCTCATGGTGGTGATGATGATCTGGCGTCCACGCGGTTTGATCCGCATTAACCGCAGCGGGTTTGCCGTGCGTAAGGGCGTCGCACCATGAACGAAACGATATTACGCGTTGAGCATCTGATGATGCATTTTGGCGGGATTAAGGCGCTAAACGACGTCAACCTGGACGTGCAGCGCGGCTCCATTACCGCCCTGATTGGCCCCAACGGGGCGGGAAAAACAACCGTGTTTAACTGCCTGACGGGGTTCTACAGAGCCTCCGGCGGCAACATTTTGTTTAATACCCGCCATAAAACGACCAACGTGATTCAGGTCCTCGGGCAAAAATTCCAGCCCGGCGACTGGATTAACCCCGCGCAGTTCGGGCAGCGTCTTTTCTACAAAATGTTCGGCGGAACCCACCTGGTCAACCGTGCCGGGCTGGCGCGCACGTTTCAAAATATCCGCCTTTTTCGCGAGATGTCGGTCGTGGAAAACCTGCTGGTCGCGCAGCATATGCGCGTTAACCGTAATCTGCTCGCCGGGATCTTAAATACGCCGGCATACCGGCGGGCGGAAAGCGACGCCCTGGACAGAGCCTTCTACTGGCTGGAAGTAGTGGATCTGGTGGAGTGCGCCAATCGCCTGGCGGGAGAGATGTCATACGGCCAGCAGCGGCGACTGGAAATTGCGCGGGCAATGTGTACCGGGCCGGAGATGATCTGTCTGGACGAACCCGCCGCCGGGCTTAACCCGGTTGAAACGCACAAGCTGAGCGGCATTATTCGCTTTCTGCGGGATCATCACGACATCACGGTATTGCTGATTGAGCATGATATGGGGATGGTGATGGACATTTCGGACGACATTATCGTGCTCGACCACGGCGATGTGATTGCCAGGGGTAAACCCGAGCAGATCCAGCATGATGAAAAGGTCATTGCCGCCTACTTGGGCACCGATGAAAGCGAGGTCTCCCTATGAGCGAACCGCTGCTGGCTTTTCGCGAGGTGGACGTGTTTTACGGCGTCATTCAGGCGCTGAAGCAGGTCTCTCTTGAGGTGAATAAGGGGGAAACCGTGGCGCTGATTGGCGCAAACGGCGCGGGTAAATCGACATTGCTGATGTCCATCTTCGGCCAGCCCCGTATCCGCAGCGGGCAGATCCTGTTCTGTGGTGAAGACATCAGCCATCAATCCACCCACTACGTTGCGTCCGGCGGCATTGCGCAGGCACCGGAGGGGCGACGAATCTTCCCCGATATGACCGTGGAAGAGAACCTGCTGATGGGGACCATTCCCATCGGCAATCAGTTTGCGGCTGAAGACATGCAAACCATGTTTGACCTTTTCCCTCGCCTTAAAGAGCGGCGCAAGCAGCGCGCGATGACCATGTCCGGCGGGGAACAGCAGATGCTGGCGATCGCCCGGGCGCTGATGAGCCGTCCAAAGCTGCTGCTGCTGGATGAGCCCAGCCTGGGCTTAGCCCCGATTGTGGTGAAGCAGATCTTCCAGACGCTGCGCGAGCTGGCCCGCAGCGGTATGACCATTTTTCTGGTGGAGCAGAATGCGCACCATGCGTTGAAGCTGTCTGACCGCGGGTATGTGATGGTGAACGGACAGATCCGGCTGAGCGGCAGCGGTGAGGAATTGCTGGGGAATCAGGAGGTGAGGAAGGCGTATTTGGGCGGGGTGTGATGTGACACCTGTCGAATGGGCTTATGCCGTGATGGACCATTTCGGGACATACGGGATAGAAGAACTGGAGGATACGTTAGTCGATATCGCCTTATTATTTGGATTGCTTCCGGCAATTCTTACAGTTTTGTTAGTAAGAAAAATAGTAAAAAGAATGTGATTTATGAGCCTTCAGGCTTAGCCTCGAAGGCTTTTTTGACCCGGAAAAGCAAAACCCCGAAAGTTGGATACCCAACTTTTAGGGTTAACTTCATTTCGATGGTGACACGATAACGTCGTTAAATAAAACTGTCGTCGTCATTGCTGTAGTCGTCATCTACATCGTCGTTCTGCCAGATGTCGTTATTACTGCCGAACGGATCGTTCTGGTTGAGGAAACGGGTGTCAGAGACGTTATTAACATCGCCGTATTGATTACCGACAAACGGTTCACCACCGACGGGCATTGTCGGCTCTTCGATGATGTTCACGATCTCTTCCGGCCGCGACTGATGGAACATGCTGGTAAGCATCTCGGCAAGCGCGATGCCACCGGCCACGCCAGCGGCTGTCTGGAGCGCGCCAGCCATAAAACCGCCGCCGCGAGTAGCAGGCGCTGGCGCCCGAGAGTAATCCTGCGCCGGCGGCTGTTGCGGCTGGGCATTCCAGCTGTTGTCAGGCTGCGGGTTACTTTTCCCGCCACCAAACAGGCCGCCGAGGAAGCTGCCGCCCGTCGAGGGTTTGCTTTTTTGCGCGGCTAATTCGCTTTCAAGCTCCTGAACACGGGCCTGCAGGCGTTTCAGCGCCGCTTCCTGAATCAAAATCGACTGCGCCATATAGTAGGGGGCCGCAGGCTGCTGCCTGACAAATTCAGCGATCTGACGCTCTGCATCTGCATCCCGTTGGCTGTTTTGTTGTTCGGCCTGTTTAAGACGCTCGAAAAGGCCGTTGATAAGCTGCTGTTCTTCATATTGCATGACAATAACCTTCCGCTCTCCAGGGTGGATACCAACCAGCTTATCAGCAGCGGCAACCTGTGTCTGGCGAGTGAAATGTTTGTTTAAGATTGGTTGCAGGTTAGCTGACAATCGCCCTGCTTTCCGGGCTTGATATTAGAGAGTTAGGCTTGACGTTCTGGTATGGCAGCAAATCCCCGGGCACAGCACGATCGTGATGACGATGAGATACGCTCACTTCGCGCTAAACTGGAGGCACAAAAAAACCACCTTTCGGTGGTTTCACGACACTGCTTATTGCTTTGATTATTCTTTGTTTCCCATGGTAGCCGGAGTGGGACTTGAACCCACACAGCGCGAACGCCGAGGGATTTTAAATTCTACGCAGGATCAATGAGTTACATAGCAGTGCATTGCGAAACTTTGCTGTAATTGTTTACTCATTTTACTGTAATTGGCAGTAAATAGATAGACTTGGATAACTTTGAGCACAGAATCTGCACAGGTAAGTCCTCCTCTCACGGAGGCCTACCTGTCCTTTGCTATATCTATATGACTGCAAAGTTACGAGTTTGACTGGAAATCTTCAATTATCTTCTGATTGTAATCATCCAGATACTTTTGCAGTTCATCCCTGTCGATCAAACGTACCAAGGCTGATTCAGCTAATTCTTTGGCAGAGCGTGTGAAGTAGGAATTAGTCACAACCATCGCCTCATCACAACCATAGAACGGCTTTGTTGAATAAATCGAACTTTTGCTGAGTTGAAGGATCAGATCACGCATCCTCC